>ODAI012285413.1_pt1 | contig 17974 bp, 18 predicted proteins | sample 1539321 | NCBI WGS metagenome assembly ODAI01 (sample SAMN02144231, study PRJEB22623) | gut metagenome | biome: sheep rumen | host: Ovis aries | place: New Zealand | reverse complement strand
GAATGGATACTGGCATTGCAATGCGTTATTTCCTACTCCGGCAACAGCCATATTCTGTTTGATATGAGTATGCATATCAATGAAGGCGATTCCGTCTGCATCCTGGGCCGAAACGGCGTTGGGAAATCCACGACTTTAAAGTCCATCATTGGATTGCTTTCACCGAAGAACCATGCATCTGTAACCGGCAGCATCATTTTCAACGGAAAAGAGATCGTCAAAACGCCGCCCTACAAAATCTCCAGAATGGGAATTGGATATGTCCCCCAGGGAAGACAGATTTTCCCGACGCTTTCCACCAAAGAGAATTTGATGATTGCTTTAAAGGCTGGCCCGGACGGATCGAAATTCTGGGATCTAAACAAAATCTACGACCTGTTTCCGAGCCTGAAGGAGCGTGAAAATGTGAAGGGAAATCGTCTCAGCGGCGGCGAGCAGCAGATGCTCGCGATCGCAAGAGGATTGATGCAGAATCCGAAGCTGCTTCTGCTGGACGAGATTACGGAAGGCCTTGCGCCGATCGTCGTCAATGAGTTGGTTGAAGTCGTACAGAAGCTGCGCTCATTCGGCGTTTCTATCTTGGTTGCTGAACAGAACGTCGCTTTTGCCATGCAGGTCAGTCAATACTGCTACATCATAGAGAAAGGCAGCGTCGTACATTCCGATCAGATCGAAAACATTGGACAGACCGTGATTGATCAATATTTGGGGGCATAGTATGAGAAAAAGGATAGATGCACACTTGCACATCGTGCCGGAACGATTGTTGGACACGACGGTAGGCTTTGTCACATACGGCAGAAACGGTCGGTGGATTTTCGGCGATCGGTTTCCATATCAGGCAATGCCGGATTATATCGCGAGCAGTTCGTTTACTGCGCCTACCATTTTACGTGTCATGGACAACGCAGGAATCGAGCGCGGCGTTATCATGCAGGGGATAAACGACAATATCCTGCCAGATACCATTGCAGCCGTTCAGACTTATCCCGACCGTCTTTGGGGCGCGATGCGGTTGGACCCGCTGGCCTCCAACCTCGCTGATCGCGTACGGTATTTCCATGATATGGGCTTGACCGTCATCAAGTGCTTAACGCAGGTTCGGGATGGTATGATAAACATCTATCGAGATAATCCTCTCGATGGTCCCATTCACAGAGCTGCATGGAAGGTAGCTGAAAAATACGGATTGACGCTAGCCGTCGACGCAGGCTTCCCGGGAACGGCTGGCTACTGTATTTCGGCGCTCGAGACCGTTGCGCAGGAATATCCGGGTTTGCGCATCGTCATCTGCCATTTAGGATTGCCGACTCCCGGCATCGAAAACCGTGCGGAGGAGAATGCAATTTGGAGGAAAATGAAGGATCTTGCGCGTTATCCGAACGTTTGGTTTGAATGCTCAGCGTTAACCGATTTCTACAAGGATGAAGCTTATCCTTTTCCTACCGTGCAAAAGCTGGTACGCGACTTTATGGAGGAGTACGGGGATGATAAGGTGATTTGGGCAACCGATATGCCCGGTACACTGATTGAAAGCACCTATAAGCAGATGATTAACACCTATGAGCTTAGTCCACTGTTAACCGAAGCGCAGAAGGACAAGTTATTCTACGACAACGCCATCGCCGCCTACGGCAAGCGCGAGGAATAAAAGGATAATCGTGACTGACGGAGGCGAAAAGCCTCCGTTCGTTTTAGAGGGAGCAACCGGATGAGGACAAATGCGAAAGAGAATTGGTTCCGACCGTTCCATACCGTTCTGCCGGAGGACGTAACACGCCGCGATATTTTTCGGACGCTGATCCGTCTGATCGTGCCCGCCGCCATCGAATATGCGCTGCTGCAGACGGTCAACATGTTCGATCAGATTCAAGTGGGGACGGCGGGTGCGTATGCGACCAACGGCGTGGGGATGGTCAACCAGATCAAGCTCCTGTTCATGACGGGGTTTGTTGCCATCAACATCGGCGTTACGGCATTGGCCGCCCGCGCGGAAGGGCAAAAGAATCGCCCGAGGGTTGTTGAACTGTTCCGGCACGGGCTTCTGCTTTCATTCCTGTTTTCGGCAATCTGTTCGGTGTTCGCATGGATCTTTGCGGAACCGATTCTGCGGTGGATCGGGGCGCCGGATGAACAATCCTTTGCGGAGGGGCTGATCTACTTTCGCATCTGCATTTTCGGCTTTGTGCCTGCGGCGATCACCTCTACCGTGACAGCCACGCTGCGCGGCATCGGCGACACGAAAACCTCGCTGTATTACAACGTCGTCGCAAACGCCGTCAATGTGCTTCTGAACTGGATTCTGATCGGCGGCAATCTCGGCGCGCCGGCATTGGGCATTGCCGGTGCCGCCATCGCAACGGTAGCGGGCTTGTGCATCGCCTTTCTGCTGTCCTGCGCGGTATTTCTGACCGGAAGATACGGGCTGAAAATCGAAGGCCGCTCCTTTTTGCAAGCGTATTCCCGTACGGAATTTGTCGACATTTTGCGCATTGGAATCCCCACCATGATCGAGCAGTTCATCGTTCGGATCGGATTGGCCGCCTTTACCAAAATCGTGTCCACACTCGGCACGACGCTGTACGCCGCGCATACGATCTGCATTAACATCCAGCATCTTACGTTCATGAACGGGATGGCATTTTCGGTCGCCGCGACCACCATGGCGGGGCAATGTCTCGGCGCGGGGCGGCCCCGTCTTGCCGCAACGTATTCTCAATACTGCGCGAGGATCTGCTGTCTGTTTTCCCTGCTCCTGTCTGCCACCTATGCGCTGTTGGGACGGTATCTGATCGCCGTTTACAATCCGGATCCGGCGATCATCGCCGCCGGGATCGTTCCGCTGCGGCTGATGGCATTGCTGCAGCCGCTGACGGCGCTGCAATACGTCTATTCCGGCGCAATCCGGGGCGCAGGCGATACCAAGCGGATTGCATGGATCGTGATTCTGACGACCTTTTTTATCCGAACGCTCGTCGCGTATGGCTTGGTCATTCGGCTTGGGATCGGGCTGAACGGCGCATGGCTGGCCATGGTCGCGGATCAATCGCTTTGCTCGCTTTTGATCAGCCTCCTGTTTTATTCCGGGAAATGGGTTCATTATTTCGATCCAAAGAAAAAACGTAATAAAGAAGAGGGGGAACGACAGCAATGATGCAAACACCTTGGATACAGGCGGCGATCGATGTAGAGGACATCGACCTTGCCAAGCGGATCGCGTTTATGGCGTTGGATGCAGGCGCGGAATGGCTGGAGGTCGGCACGCCGCTGCTCTACACCTACGGCCATGCGGCCATCGGGATGCTGCGCAAGGCAGTCGGAAAGAACGCCGTCCTTGTCGCAGATTACAAATCGCCGTTCGCCGCGCTGTGCGTACCGCGTGCGGTGGAGCAGGGCGTCGATTATGTTATGCTGACGGCGGGCTATAACGATTGGGCGCTGGAGCATACGATGCAAACCTGCCGGGACTACGGTGTAAAGCCAATTTTCGACATGGCAGTCAAGCCGGAGGACATGCGGAAGGAAGTCGACAAGCTCGTGCGGCACGGCGCGCAATTTATCTTCACAAGGCATTACAGCGCGTCGCTCGATGCAACGGATACGCTGCAAAAGCAGGATCTTTTCCCGATCCTGCTCAGCGGAGAAAAGAATTTCCGTCTCGGCATTACAAGCGATCAGCTGGACGAGGCGCAGGACGCCGTTCGCCTCGGCGCGGATTGGATCACCTTCGGCTGGGTCCTGCGCACGCCGGATCCGCTGATCTGCAAGCAATGGATCGATACGATCCGCGCGGCAAAAGAAAGGAGTTTATCATGATCTTTGGCAATATCGGAACAAACCGCAGCTTTGACATCGCTTCCGAACCGTTTCAAATCGCGTTTTCCTTTTTGAAGCGCACAGATTTAGCCGAGCTGCCGGAGGGCTGGATCGAGCTCGGCAAGGGCGTTCGGGCGAGCGTGCAGCATTATTCGACGATGGATGAGAAAACGCTTGCTTTTGAGACGCACGAACGCTTCTTTGACGTACAGTATCTTGTCGAAGGGACGGAGTATATCGGCGTCTGCACGCGGCAGGGACTGTCGGTAAAAACACCCTATGATGCGAAAAATGATATTACGTTTTATGAGGAGCCGGCGCTCTCCGGCCGCGTATTGCTGTGTGCAGGCGATTGGGTGATCCTTGCGCCGGAGGATGCGCATAAGCCGCGCTGCGCCGCCGGAAAACCGATGCCGGTCAAGAAAATCGTGATCAAGGTTCCCGCTTTTGATCCATTGGAATAAGGAGAATACAGGGAAAACGCCCCGGCCCTCTGCCGCCACGTTCGCCTTTTGATCGCCGGGATCGGCGTTGCGCCCGATCCTGTCAGGCGTTGCTTTCTCTCAAAAACGAAAGCTGTCCCTGTCAACAGCCGCATAGCTTTTCGTATTCTGCATATCCTACCCAAAAAGCATTGGGAGAAGACTATGGCATCAGTATGGGAAGCAACGGCCGAAATGCCGTCGTTTGCGCCCGTAAAGGGCGACGCAAAAACCGACACGCTGATCATCGGCGGCGGGATAACGGGCGTTCTGCTTGCGCATGAATTGCAGCGCCGCGGCGAAAAGTATCTGCTTGTCGAGCGCGGGCGGATCGGCGGCGGCACCACGGGCGGCACGACCGCGAAGCTCACGGTACAGCACGGCGCGTGCTATCAAAAGCTGCTGAAGGAGGGCTTGGAGGTCGCGGAAAAGTACCTCGCCGCGAACGAGGACGCGCTGCGCCGCTATGCGGCGCTGTGCCAAAGCATCGACTGCGACTGGACGGAGCAGGACAGCTTTTTATATTCGCGCGATGACGAAACGGTGCTGACGAACGAGCTGAACGCGCTGCACCTGCTCGGCGCGGACGCTGCATGGACGGAAACGCCGTCCCTGCCGTTCGACACGGTCGGCGCCGTGAAAATCGGCGGACAGGCACATTTTCATCCGCTGCGCTTTTTGGCCGCGATCGCCAAGGATCTGGCGATCCGGGAGCAGACGCCCATTCGCGCGCTCGACGGTCTTGCGGCCATCACGGACAGCGGACGGATCAAGGCGCGGCGCATCGTGGTCGCCACGCGCTTTCCGATCCTCAACAAGCACGGTCTGTACTGGATGAAGCTGTATCAAAGCCGGTCGTACAGCATCGCGCTGGAGGGCGCGGACCCGGTAGGCGGCATGTACCGCGACGCGAACCCGGACGGGCTTTCGCTGTGCGACGCGGGCAAGTATCTGCTGCTCGTCGGCGGGGCGCAGCGTCCCGGCAAGCCGGGCGTGCGATGGGAAGCCGCGCGGGATGTGTACTTCGGTGCGTATCCGGAGGCTGTTGAACGCTTTGCGTGGGCGGCGGAGGATGCCATGAGCCTTGACGGTATTCCCTATATCGGCCCGTATGCGTCGGGTACGCACGGCCTTTTCGTCGCGGCGGGCTTCAACAAATGGGGCATGACCGGCGCGATGGTCGCGGCAAGGCTCCTCGCGGACGCTCTGACCGGCGAACGTCTGCCGGACTGGGCGGATATCTTCGACCCCGCGCGATGCTTCTTAAAGCCGCGCCTTGTCGTCAACGGCTTCGAGTCGGTCAAGGGGCTTTTGACGCCGACCGCTCCGCGCTGTCCGCATCTCGGCTGCGCGCTGCACTATACCGAAGCGGAACAGGCGTGGGAGTGTTCGTGCCACGGCTCACGGTTTGACAAGGACGGCGCGCTGCTGGACGGCCCCGCGACAAAGGGACTGCAAACGGAATAAACGAAAAGGAAGCGGGCTTTTATGCTCGCTTCCCTGCTTGTCTATGGAGTGATTATTCCTGAGCCGGTGCGCCGACGGGGCAAACCTCTGCGCAGTTGCCGCACTCGATGCAGGTATCGGGATCGATCACGTACTTGTCCTCGCCCTCGGAGATCGCTTCAACGGGGCACTCCGCCGCGCACGCGCCGCACTGGATGCATTCATCGGAAATTTTGTAAGCCATAGTAGTTCCTCCTATGAAAATAGTATATGGAAAGCCGTATTTTATGCGCTTTCTGTTCGTATAAATTATAGCACACCAAAGCGCATTTGCAAGAAAATGCGCGAAAGTTCACAAACTGTAAGAGTTGTTTAACCCCAAGAAAATCGCTTGTCTTTGCCGGGAATACGGAAGTTTTGTCTATTCCGTTCGAGCTTTGTCACGCCTCTTTTTATCGACAGGCTTTTCGTGGCACAATGGAGCCATACCGTCCGAAAAAAGGAAGTGATCGAGTTGCTCTATTCGTTTCAGCAGGGGCTTTTGCAGCCGCCGCCCAAGCGGGATCCGGACCGTCGGCTGGTGCTGCTGCCGACGGAGTCGATCCTGCCGAATCCCGCGCAGCCGCGCCGGGAATTTGACAAAGCGGCGTTATCGGAGCTGATGGTCAGCATTGCGCAGGTGGGCGTGATCCAGCCGCTGACCGTGCGGCGGCAGGGCGACGCGTATGAGCTGATCTCCGGCGAACGGCGGCTTCGGGCGTGCAAGGCGCTGGGCATGCGCGAGGTGCCGTGCATCGTTACGGATTCGAACGAGGAGCGCAGCGCGTATATGGCGCTGGTTGAAAACATCCAGCGAAAGGACCTGCACTATCTCGACGAGGCCGAAAGCTATCATAACCTTTTGCATACCTACGATGTATCGCAGGAGCAGCTGGCCGTGCGGCTCGGCAAGAGCCAGTCGTTTTTATCGAACAAGCTGCGTCTTTTGCGGCTGCCGAAGGCCATGCGAAGCCGCATCCGGGACGCGAACCTTTCGGAGCGCCATGCGCGGGCGCTTTTGCAGCTGACCGACGAGGAAAGCCAATGGAAGGCGCTGGACGCCATCGTGCGCCGCGACCTCAACGTGAAGCAGACCGAGGCGCTGATCCGGCAGATCAAGGAAAAGCAAGGCCGCGTCCCCGTGCGCGTCGTGCGCCTGCCTGCGGACTGCCGCCTGTTTTTGAACGCGGTCAAGACGTGCCTCGACCGGCTCGGAGAAAGCGGCATGCAGACCTCGATGGAGGAGCAGCGCAAGCCGGACGGGTTCGATCTTGTGATCAAGGTGCGCGCCAAGGACATGACGCTGTTTTAGCCCCTCCCGGCTTGACCCGCGCCGCAAAATGCTTTACAATATAGGCCATGAAGCATGAACGGCGCTATCGTTCCACCGGCGGCAAAGGGCGGTTTAACCGTCTGCGCATCGCGCCATATTTTCAAATCCTGATCGGGCTTGCCATCCTCGGCGGCACGGTCTGGTTTTTGTACCGTTTCGTATACCCGCTTTCGTGCAACCTCGCGCAGGGCATTTCGCCGTTTGCGACGCCGACGCCCATCGGCGCGACCCCGATCCCGACCCCTTCCCCTTCCCCGACGCCCGACCCCGCCAAGGATCATGCTCTGTACACCGCCGATCTCACCTCGATGCAGAAGGAGATCGTCGTGCCGGAGTTCCAGTACGTCACCGATCCCATCGTATACGACGGCAAGATCGTCTTTGCGGCGGGCAACTACACGCCGGACGGCATGGCGGCCTTCACGCGGCTCTGCACCTATGCCCCGGCGACCGACACACATTCGTTCCTGGCGCTCCCCGTGCAGTACAAGAGCATCCGTTTTCCGCAGCTGAACGCGCGCTGGATCGTCTACCTCGACGCCACCGCCGCCGGCGGCGGGCGCATCGTTGCGTATGACCGCGTGACAAGTCAGGCCAAGACCGTCAAAACCGTGCACACCGGTATGCCCAAGCCGCAGCTGATCGGCAGCACGGTCGTCTGGATCGAGCGCACCGGACAGAGCCGCGACAAGCTGTTTGCCTGCGATCTCATCACGCTCGAATCAGTCACGCTCGAAATCTTTGACAACAGCGAATACGCGCTCTCCACGCCGTGCGGCTATGATGACACGATCTACTATGTGGACAGCGCCGGACGCCTGACCGCGTGGACGCTTTCGACCGATGACCGGCGCGTCATCGAAACCGGAACGTTCGTGCACGATCCGAAGTACAACGGCAAATTCCTTGCGTACCTTTCCGCGAACCACGGCGAGGACGCAGATCTGCTGCTTGTGAACGACGACGGCAGCGTGACGACCGTCGCGGCGGGCGTGCACACGTTCGCGCTCGGCGACACGTTCATCGCCTACAACCGCTACGATAAAAACTATGTCTATTTCCCGGCGGACGGCACGACGTTCTGCACGACACGCAGCGACGAACAGGCGATGCTGCTCACGGCGGGCGAAAAGTATGTGCTCTGGATGGACGTGACATGGCGTGACAAGGACATCACGGAGCTGATGGTGATTGAATAGAGATTGTAATTGTGATGCTGGGGAGCAAGCAGAGAAAGGATGAATCCTTGATGAATCACGGGAAAAAGAATTATACTGCAACAATCGCAATCATCGGCAGTCTGATCCTTGCCATCATTTTGGTGGCGGGAACTATGTGGATGGGGACCCAAGCTAGGCGCGATACGGAAGAAGCTGTCCGTTCTGTAAGCCTGCTGTATCTGGATGAATTGGCGGGACGGCGGAAACAGGTCGTGGAAGTTAATCTGCAGGAAAAGATTCAGACAATCCGTGCCGCCATTGATCTGATGACAGACGAGGATCTCAAAGACAAGGCGCATCTGGAGGCATTTCAGACACGCATGAAGCAGCTTTATCATCTGGATAAGTTTGCCTTCGTGGATACAGACGGTCTGATTTATACCTCTACCGGAACGCAAAACAATATTGACGAATACAGCTTTGACTATCGGTCGCTTTCCGAGCCGGAAATCTCCATCTTCCATCCGAAGAGTTCGGATAAGCGCGTTATTATTGCAGTTCCGATCAACATTCTCTTCTGCGATAAAACACTTTCTGTCTGCTTTATGGCCATTGATATGCAGGAAATGCTCGCCGGTGTCTCTCTGACGACCTACACCGACAACGCTACCTTTTGCAACATCTACACAGAAAACGGTACTGCTTTGACCGACTCCGTTCTCGGCGGTCTCGCCGTGGAAGATAACCTGCTGGACGCCATGAAGATTGCTGCCTTTGAGCGTCCCTATTCCTACGAGGACTTTAAACGAGAATTTCAGGCTGGGACGCGAGGCGTCGTTTCTTTCACGTTCAACGGTATTCGGGAGACCCTGACTTATATTCCGGTAAGCGGAACGGACTGGCAACTTACCTATCTGATCCGTGAGAGCGTTATCAGCGAACGTATCAGTTCTATTTCGAAGGGAACCGTCGGCAGGAATATCGTTCAATCCATCTTGACCGTTGCAGCGATGCTGGTGATGTTTGGCTTCATTATTGACCAGACCAAAAGAAACAGCAGACTCTTGCTGGAACAGGAAACCGTTGAAGCGGAAAACCGCGTAAAGCAGGAGGAATTGGAGCATCGTCTTACGCTGCAGGAAAAGCTGCTGGACGAGGAACGGCAGCGGGAACAGCAGGACGGGATGATCACTGCCTTGGCTGCTGACTACTGGAGTGTGTATTATCTGGAATTGGATAAAGATGAGGGCGTTTGCTATCAGGCGCATACAGATTTGGACTCGCCGGGCTTTAAGGTCGGGGAGCATTTTACTTATCTCGCTGCCGTAACTGCTTATGCCAATCAATATGTAACGGAGCCGTACCGGGAAGAATTTTTGCGCTTCATCCAGCCGGGCTGCATTCGGGAAGGTTTGAAACGGCAGCGTGTCATTTCCCATACCTATATGGTGAAGCGCCACGGGCGAGAAAGCTTTGAAACGGTTCGATTTGCTCGAGTTCACCACACCGGCGATCAGGCTGGGCAGCGTATCGACAGTGTTGGCGCTTGCTTTGTGGATGTGGACGCCGACACCCGCAGCACCATGGAGCAGCGGCAAGCGCTCAGTGACGCCCTGACGGCTGCAGAGGCAGCCAGCAAGGCCAAAACCACATTTCTTTCAAACATGAGTCATGAAATCCGCACACCCATGAACGCGATCATCGGTTTGGACAGCATTGCCCTGAACGACCCGGATACGCCGCAGAAAACCAGAGAGTATCTGGAGAAAATCGGAGACTCTGCCGAGCACCTGCTGGGTCTTATCAATGACATTTTGGATATGTCGCGCATCGAGTCCGGACGACTCACACTCAAAAACGAGGAGTTCTCCTTCCGGGCATTGCTGGAAGCGACCAATACCATGTTCAGCGGACAGTGTCAGGATAAGGGACTGGAGTACCGGTGCCGCATCAATTCCGCGGTGGACGATTACTACATCGGCGATAACATGAAACTGCGGCAGGTGCTGATCAATATTCTCGGCAACGCGGTTAAATTCACACCGGCCGGTGGCAAGGTGGAGTTGCAGGTGGAAAGAACGGCCCAATTTGACGGGAAATCCACGCTGTGCTTTACGATCTCGGATACGGGTATCGGCATGAGCAAGGAATATCTTCCCAGGCTGTTCGACACTTTCTCTCAGGAAAACGCCGCTACCACAACAAAATATGGCAGTACCGGCCTCGGCATGGCTATCACAAAGAGCATTGTGGAACTGATGAACGGCCATATTGATGTGGAGAGTGAAAAAGGCGTCGGAACAACCTTCGTTGTTACTGTAACCCTCTCCGATTCTAACAGAAACGATTTTCAGGGAGAAGAAGAGATCCTCCCCAATGAAATGACAGTACTGATCGTTGATGACGATCCGGTTGCCTGCAGACATGCTCAGCTGGTGCTGGAAAAGGCCGGCATCGCCTCAGAACTTGCAAGCTCGGGAAGGCAGGCAGTCAATATGGTCAAACTGCGCCATGCCCGCATGGAGCCTTATAATCTGATCCTTGTCGACTGGAAAATGCCGGAAATGGACGGTGTGGAGACAACGCGACGGATTCGTGAGGAAATCGGTCACGAGTCCGCCATCATCATTCTCACTGCATACCGTTGGGATGATGTTCTGGAGGAAGCGCTCCAAGTCGGCGTAGACAGTTTCCTGCCCAAGCCGATCTTCGCAACTGCCGTTCTGGAGGAGTTCAAGTCCGCGTTGAAGCGGAAGGACATCTCGGCAAAAAAACAGCAGACCAAAGCAGACCTAACCGGGCGGCACATCCTTTTGGCAGAGGACATGGATGTAAACGCGGAGATCATACGAATGGTCCTTCAGATGCGCGACATGGAGGCAGACCACGCTGAAAACGGGAAAAAAGCCGTGGAGCTTTTCGCAGAACATCCGGTCGGCTATTATGACGCGATCCTGATGGATATGCGTATGCCCCAAATGGATGGATTGGAAGCCACGCGCGTAATACGGACAATGGATCGCCCGGACGCACAGACGATTCCGATTATTGCTCTTACGGCCAATGCCTTCGACGAGGATGTACAGCGCAGTATGCAAGCGGGGTTGAATGCCCATCTGTCGAAGCCTGTACAGCCGGAGCTGCTGTTCGAAACACTGGAGAGCCTGATCAGGTAGGGTTCTGATCGATTGTAAAAAGGCGTTATCCTTTTAGGCGCGCGGAAAGAAAGCCATCCGCCATATGCGGCAGGAGTACATTCATGCTGCAATGAAAAGCGCCGCGCATTGTCTGAAAAAGGATGCTCGGAAGCCAGCGGCATGTATGCGTTGAAAAAGCTCGCTTCCTGTACTATCCTTTCCATATAGAACGGCTCTGTTTTCTGTTACCTGTGTTCCGCGCCGGAGCAAAGGCTTGCGGGAAAGCCGCGTGGATTTTCTATACTTTCGGCGGCAGAAACGTTGCTATAAAAACCGGATCAAATGCTTGCAATAACAGCCAAAAAACGATATAATTTTTTATATAGAAATAATCAGAGATTCGACATAAGCATTTTGCCATAAACCTCCCAGGATCTTGAAAAACACTTCTGCCAGTTCTCGTTGGCAGTATCCATGCAGCCGTATGGAATCGTTCAGCAGGATGAATGAAACGGTGAAAAGGCATAAAGATGTCAGAATTCTTATGATGCTATTGAAAAGCTTAAATTGGAAAGGTAAGCGGAGCGGAAACGGAAAGCAGGGCCGGTTATGGGAGGAAAAGCTGTAAAGGAATCACGAACCACCCGTAAAACGGGTGGTTTGCTTTTGGCTCTAAGCCCTTGTTGCCAACTCGCGCCTAAAGACGCTGCTTGTTCGTTGTCCAAGCTCTCTGTTTCTCCTTACTTTACGCCCCTAAAGGGGCTCTTACCGCTTAAATGGATCTTCGTATTCCTTTACACTCAGCTTATCTACCGCTATATCGTTCTTCTCCTGATCCTGTATGTACTTCCTAATCGTAGCTTCATTTAATCCTACCGTTGACACGTAGTAACCCTCCGCCCAGAAGTGTCGGTTTCCGAACTTGTACTTTAAGTTCGCATGTGCATCAAATATCATCAGCGCACTTTTCCCTTTTAGGTAGCCCATAAAACTCGATATACTCATCTTTGGCGGGATACTCACCAGCATATGTACATGATCCGGCATCAGGTGCCCTTCAAGTATCTCTACACCCTTATAATTGCATAGTTGTCTTAATATCTTCCCTATACTTTCCCGGTATTGATTGTAGATGATTTTTCGTCTATACTTGGGAGTGAACACAATGTGGTACTTGCACAGCCATTTTGTGTGCGCTAAACTGTTTTCCTGTTTAGCCATAAAAGCCTCACTTCCTTTCTTTTGTTTGAGAGCTTGGACTCCCTCATTCTATCGGAAGTGAGGCTTTTTGTGTACAACTTCTTGTCTCGCACCCGCATAGCGGGTGGTTTTTTGTTTCGCTTCGCTCAACTGCCTAAAGGAGTAATGATCGGCGGCATGTTTTATTCATGCCGCCATGTGGATTGCTGTTGTACCGGAAACAGTCGTCATTTGCTATGTTTCAGCAATGTTATAAGACGTTCGGCAACGATTCTGCAAAGTGTTGATGCAGAGCGTCGAGCGCCTTCTCCTTCTTCTTCGCTGACAGATGCGTATAGATGTTCATCGTCACCGTCGGATCGGCATGCCCGAGAAAGTCCTGTGCCGATTTGACATCTACGCCCGCATCATACAGCATAGTCGCGTAGGTGTGCCGCAGTTGATGCGCCGTAAACGGTTCAATCGCTACGATCTTCGGATTGCTGCGGCTTGCGTCCCGTCCGCCTGCCTGGATATTCAGATAATGCTGATAAGATTTCCACGAGGTTGTCCACGCCGTATTGGTCATCATGCTGCCGTCCGCTGCCGGGCAGACATAGAGCGATTTGTTCTTTTTCGCTTCCCGAAAGATCGGCACAAGCTGCTCCGGAAATGGAACGATGCGGTTGCCGGCCGTTGTTTTCGGACACTTGATTTTCGCAACATTCTGTCCGAAAGTTGCCGCCTTGGTGACCGAGATGGTTCGATCTTCCATATTTACATCGTTCCACGTCAAGGCGATGATCTCCCCACGCCGCAGTCCGCAAAACAGCATTACAAGCACTGCGACGCCCATGCGATGCCCATTCCATGAACGCAAAATCAAATTCTTCTGCTCCTCCGTAATCGGCAGGCGCTCCGCTTTTCCGCGCTTTGGCACCGATACGCGGGCGAACACATTTCGATACACAAGGTCGTTATCCATTGCAAAATTCATGATTGCAGCTGCTATAATCTTGGCGTCGCGCATCATGTTGTCGGACAATCCGTTTTCATACATTTCTTTCAGAACGGCCTGTAAATGCATCGGTTTTAGTTGTTTCAATTCGATTTGATGCAGTGATTTCAAGTGCTTGTCGATCATCGTATGATAGGTTCGGCGCGTATGCGGCATAATGTCCGGGTGGGCAATGTCCACCCATTGATGCGCTATGTCGATAAAACGCACACCGTCCTCTTTCATGAAAATCCCATTTTCGAGGTCGGTTTTCGCCTTGGCAATCTTACGATCCACTTCCTTTTTCGTCTTGCCGTAGAAATATTTTCGGATCAGCGAGCCGTCGGGGTTTCTCCCAACAGCAAGCGTCCCGGTATACCGTTTGTCATTCCTTTTGGTAACCATACTCTACCTCACACATAAATCAATTCATTCCGCACGATCTCATCGGCGCGGTTGCGAATGCTGTTCATAGCCCCGACCCATGCCATCTGATCGCGCCGCTTGAGATCTTCCGTTACTCCTTCGGCTGCAGCCATCTGCTTCACAAGCGTTTCCGTCATGTCGAGCGCCGCTTCGTTCGTATCGATCAGATGCTGCGTCAATGTGCCTTTCATCAGCAAGGCGTTGTAAGTGCCTTTGCGGCGCTTCTTCAGGTACATCTTCCTCCGCCATCCCCAGACACCGATCTCGCCATCCGGCTGTGGATCAAGCGTCAGGTTCGGAAGCAGGTAGTCGCCCTCTTGTCTGTACGTAATGTTCATGGTCAATTCTCCTTTCGATTTTCTGTCAGTTTAACGAATAGTTCATCCTGCACATTTTTGCAACCGAAAACGTGAGGAATTTTGATAATCGGCGGAGGCAAATCTGCGGTGTTCAGAACCGCGTCCACGATCGGCTCGACCGTGAAAAAGATCTCGACGGTATCACCGTTCATGCTCTCGCCTCCGTGCATTGCTGTTCTTTCCTTTCTCGGCAGGTCTCTGTGCCGTTCGCTCCTGCTGCATGATGCGCCGCTTTTCTGCAATCTCCCGGGATCGCATCATTACGTCCGCACACAGCTTCAGGTCCCGACGCAGTTCCTTTCCGGTGTCCGAAAGTTTCTGCAACCGTTCCCGAATCTGCTCTTTCCGCTCCTCCGTCGTGCCGGTTCTGCGGCGCTCGTTATACAGTTCCGCGCGCTCGGATTGCAGTTTGGCGTATTGTTCGGAAAGCGTTTCCTGTAATGCCTGCACCTGTTCGCCGGTATCGAGCTTGTAGCGGAACAGAAACTTGGACTGCTCCGAAAGTGCATCCAGACGCCGCAAATCCTCTTTCAGCACGAACGGATAACGCTGCTTCGGATGGTTCTCTGCCTCGCGAAGTTTACGAAGATAGAAGAAATATAGCGCACGCAGTCCTTTCCATGTGACCTTGGAAAGCCGGAAATCACCTTGCACACGACCACGTTTCTTTTGCGGTTTCTTCGGTTTCGGTTCGAGTTCCGGATACCGATGTCGGAGAATCCGCTGCCGGATCGCGCTTTCCGTGTACTGCTCTCCGAGCGACCGCAACCGCATAAACCGTTGTGAACCGCTTGCCTTGATGCGCAGGAAGTTGCCGCGGCGTGAAAAGACGTAACCTTTCTTTTTCATGGTGTTGATGAATTCCTGAAAGGTCATACTGTACCGGATCGCGTAGTCCATGTCCTCCCGAATGATCGAACGATAGGTCGGCTCCCCGGCATGCTCCGCTGCCCATTTCGAGTAGTGTTTTGTCGTATTGGTGCTTTTCGGCTCAATCACCGAAAGACCGTATTCCCTGCAAAGTCGATCCGACACAGCTCGCATTTCACGGTAACTCGCTTTACACGCATTGAACTTTTTCCCGAGGAGGCCGACGGAGTTCAGGACAAAATGATTATGAACATGGTCTTTATCCACATGGGTTGCAATGATAACCTGATGATCGGGCCACAGTTCCTGCGCCAGTTTCATACCGATCTCGTGTGCAATCTCCGGCGTCACTTCCCCGGGTTTGAAACTCTGGTACGCATGGAATGCAAGGATGCCATCCTCCTTTCCGTACTGCCGTTTGACCATCTGCATCTCTTTTCTTGCAATCTCCGGAAAACAATTCCAACCGGAAACGTAATACTGCTGCTCCGTCTTGGCGCTGTCCATGGCGTAATCCATCACGTCGCGCATGGATTGGTAATCCACCTTGTTCCACGCTGCGTTCTCCGTCTTTACCTTGTCCTCCGCATACCGGAGCACATGATCGAGACGGGTTTTAACCGCCCATATCTTCGTCGTCGCCATAGAGTCCCTCCGGTACCGTAACCGCTTTCTGGATGTCCAGTATCGCTGCATTCAGCTTTTCCACGTTTTCCGAATACGCTTCCCGATTCAGAAAGCCCGTCGCGTTCACCCTTGCCGCGATCTGATTCATGCTGTTCCCGATTGCGTGCAACTCGCAGATCAGCGTTCTGTAATCCACCGGCGGCTGCTCTTTCGGAACGCAGTCGTGAATCAGAAACCGCAGGTCTCTTGCAATGGATAATCCGCATTTCTTCGCCTTGGTCTTTATCCGTTCCTGTTCCTCCGCATTGACGCGGAAGTTGATTTGTATGCTTCGTTTTAACATTTGTTTCACCTCTGTTTTTCTTGTCGGGGTCTAAGGGCGCTCCCTTACGGACGGATTGTGCGTGCTACCACAATCCCTTGCTTGCTAATCCCTGACGGGATCAACTCTGCAGTCCCGGTTTCCTGCTCTCGAAACACGATAAAATGCTATCATTATTTGAGAAATGCTATCATTTTCTGTGTCCGGGATCGGTGCGGGAAGATGTCTCCCCGCACCGTAAACCTTGCGCTGCCCTCGCGTAACACGGTGTTACACGACCGTCTGCACGCCTTGCCTCCGTCCGGAATCGCCGCTCTGCCCCGTGATCGGTTATCGCTCCTGTCCCTTGCTGCGCTGCCGACGCTTTTCGTTTTCCAGTGCCTTCACGATCAATTCCGTCATTCGCGCCGGAGAAACAGCTTTTTGAAAGAGAGCTTTCAGCTTCTCCCACTGCTCCAATGTTTCTATGATCGCTTCGGTCATCCTGGCAGGCGTCTCGTCTGCGGAAAAGAATCGCTCGAGCATTTCCGTCGGAATGGATACCTTTTCGGTTTTTCCCTTGCTGTCCGTAAGCAAGGTTCTCACGGCATCTTCCGTCAGCTCCCTGTCGTCATGCATCTGCTTCAAGCGTTTTGCCTGCGCCTTGTTCGGCACGCACAGTTCCGATTGCATCACGGAAAGCACGGTCTGCTGTTCGGATTCCTCCAGAAACGAAATCCGTTCCGCTGCCGTTTCCTTGAGTTTCTTGCTGTCCACCAGTTTCAGAAGATCGGGAAGAAGCCGCGTCAGCCGGATATATCGGGTAATCGACATATGGCTTTTACTGTTCTCCTTACCAATCTGCTCCGTGATTCGACCGCTCGACGGAACAGCGCCCGTGTCTCGCATGTGCTTTATTGCATCTTGCCGCATCTTATACGCGAATGCCTTTTCGCTCGGTCGGATGTACTCGCGCTGCTGATTAGATTCCACCATCTGCAGGATCGCCTCGTCGTCCGACAGATTCCGAACCACCGATGGAATGCTCTCGATCCCGAGTTCCTTGCAGACCGCCATTCTGCGATGACCGGAAACCATCTCATACATACCGTCCGACAAGGGACGAACGGTAGCTGCAGTCAGCACGCCGTTTCTCTGGATGCTCTCCTTCAGCTGCTCCATGGCTTCGTCCGGCTCGACGCGGAACGGATGATCCTTGAACGGCTGAATCCTATTGAGCGGGATTTGTACGATTGCTTCTTTCGTCGTACTCATGCTTCACTCACCTCCGGCAGCTTGTCCAGCCATGCAAGGAAATCGTCTCGCGGAATCAGGATGCGCCTTCCGATCCGCTTCGACGGAAATCCCTTGCTGTGGCTCAGATTGTAAGCGGCGACGCGGGAGATTCCCAAGAATGCCGCCATCTCCTCTACGCTCAGCGTAAAGGGCAACTCGTGTGTATTGAGGTATGTTTTGTTGTTCATTTGTTTGAATTCCTTTCAAGTTCGTGTAATGTGTGCTTTTCACCTCGGCGTCCCGAAGCGGCAACTCCGCGCTTCCTTGATCAGGGGAAGCGGTGTATCTGCACCGGCGTCTCTCTTGCCGGTCGCATTTATTCCCTCCTACTAATTAGTTGGGAACTTTTTGGAAAAAACTGAAAAAATTCGATTGTAAACTTTTTATGCATCGCCGTCTTTCATATCAGCGTACTCACTGTTCTACGCGGACTTTTATCGATTTTTCCCTAAAAAGCTCGTAAGCTTTTTCGTCCTGATCTCTTTCGTTCCGATCGCTTTCACGTT
>ODAI011152289.1_pt1 | contig 17977 bp, 18 predicted proteins | sample 1539321 | NCBI WGS metagenome assembly ODAI01 (sample SAMN02144231, study PRJEB22623) | gut metagenome | biome: sheep rumen | host: Ovis aries | place: New Zealand | reverse complement strand
AGGCAAAACACTTTAAACCATGAACTATGAACTATGAATTATGAACTATGAACTAGTTTCGCTTCCACATTCCACCTTCCACAAAAAAATCCAACTTAAAAACTTACCAACTTAAAAACTAATACCATGAAAAAGGAAACGATCAAGTTCATCATTCAGATGATTGTTGCGATTCTGACCGCAATTGCCACTACTCTAGGAGTAACGGCATGCATAGGGTGGTGACCCAACAAAACAAAGCCATGCTTCCAACCGAAAGCATGGCTTGTTTTTTTAATTCTTAACTCCTATCTTATAACTCCTACCTCCATTTACATATATCCCAACCACCGCAGGATGTCGTTGAGGTTGGCGACAACCATGAGGAGGATGAGGATGCCGAATCCGATGTATTCGGCTCGTATGAGGAAGTTTTCGCTGGGTTTGCGGCCGGTAATCATCTCGTAGAGCAGGAAGAGCACATGTCCGCCATCGAGGGCTGGGATGGGCAGGATGTTCATGAATGCGAGGATGATGGAGAGGAAGGCCGTCATGAGCCAGAAGGCGTGCCAATCCCACGTGGCAGGGAAGAGGTTGCCGATGGCTCCGAATCCTCCAAGTGACTTGGCACCGTCGGCCGAGAACACGTATTTCAGGTCGGAGACGTATCCGGCGAGCACGTTCCATCCGTATTTGATGCCAGCGGGGAAGCTTTCGAAGAAGCCATACTGGCGGGTTGTGGTCTTATAGAGAGCCCGGTAGTTTTGGGTGAAGAATCCGAACTGGAGGGTGGGGGACAGAGTGGTTTGTGCCACATACCATTTTCCGTTGGCTTTGTCGTTGGTGAAGGTGAGTGCCACGCGGCGGATGGCGAGGCTGTCTTGTGCGCTCTCGGCCTCGTGGAGCATGTCTTGCAGACGCCCAATCTCGTAGGTGAATTCGTTGTAGGAGTCCACTCGCTTGCCGTTGATGGCAACTAGGCGGTCGCCTTTCTGCAGATGTATGCGGTGGGCGATTGTTCCCGGAACGACACTGTCGACAACGGCGGGGATGAGGGGGGCCGCGAAGAGGGGCGTGGACTTGAGCATGGAGAGGAGGTTGATGTCTCCGGGAAGAGGGATGGTGACGTCTTTTCCGTTGCGGCTGACATGGGCTTCGCTGGCTGTGGAGAGCTCGCGGAAGAGGTCGGCGGAGAAGTCTTTGAAGTCGCCGTTTTCGGTTCCGATAAGCACGTCTCCGTCGCGGAATCCGAGTTGTTTGGCTTCTTGGTTGAACTTGAATCCGAGCGACATGTCGCGTGTAGCGATGTATTGGTCGCCCCATGTGAAGAGCACCATCGAATAGATGAACAGGGCGAGCAGGAAGTTGACGAGCACGCCTCCAATCATGATGAGCAGGCGTTGCCAAGTGGGCTTGGCGCGGAACTCCCAGGGTTGCACGGGCTGCTTCATCTGTTCGGTGTCGAACGACTCGTCAATCATGCCGGCAATCTTGCAATATCCTCCGAGTGGCAGCCAGCCCACGCCATATTGGGTGTCGCTGTTCTTGGGCTTGAACTTGAAGAGGGAGCCGTCCCACTTGCCGATGCCGGCATCGAAGAACATATAGAACTTGTCGACTTTGACGCCGAAGAGCTTGGAGAAGAAGAAGTGCCCGCCTTCGTGCAGGAGCACAAGGAGTGAGATGGCGAGCAGGAACTGTAGCAGTTTTATGAGGAATATTTCCATTTGTTAAGTTTTAAAAGCAAATTAAAAATAATAAATACGAGCCGACCACCAACGAGAATTTCAGCCCCAGAGCGTTGGAAATGAGCATGAACGTAGACAACTGCATATCGGTTTGTCCCTGTTCCAAAGCAGAGATGTATTCGCGTTTCTTGCCGATACGTTCGCCCAACTCTTTCTGGGTGATCTTCTGCCGCTTGCGCTCCTCTCTGAGCAGCTCGGCATAATACCAAGCTTCGGCCTTCGCCTGAAACTCTTTGCGAGAAGCAGAGCCTACAGGGCCGTACTTTTCTGACAGATGGTCTTCAATCTTGGGTAATTTCTCCCATTTTTCTTCACTAATCTTTATCATAAGCTTTCCTCCCATTCTTTTAATAATCTTTGTGCCTTCTTTATTTCAGATTGATACTGTTTTGAACTTTTTTCCACAAAAGAATTGAGCATGACCATTCGTGTACATTCCATGAAGTTGTCTGCATCGATGGCGAAGAGCACTGTCCGGTATTGGTTGTTCCCCAAAGAGACACGCATCTCATAGAACTCTGTTTTTTCCAGACGTTTCACGAATTTATTGCTGACCACATACTTTGTGAACATGATTTCAAACACATAGTCGTATTTCTCTCTTATCTTTTCGGACAAATGACGATAGTATTCTTCAAATTCTTTGGTATAGGTTGCTTCTCGGATTCTTTCTTTCACGTTGCAAAAGTAATGTATTTGTTACATCCCTCCAAATGTTTTGTAAGAAAAATCTTACATTTTATATTTCTTTTACAAAAATGTATAACGAATGGGCTTGTTCTTACCTCATCCTAAAACCTCACACTCTCTACGGTTGGCGAGTGGCGTATCAGGAGGTTATGAGCGAAGAGGCGATTTGCCGCGCTTGTTCGTCGGTACGGAAATAGGTGTCGAGCGTAGGCGTGGGGTCGAATGTGGCCCGTTGCATGGTCTCGCTGATGATTTGCGGGATTTGCGGATAGGAGCACTTGCCCATTCGGAACGCTTGGTTGACCACCTCGTTGGCGGCATTGAGGATGCACGGCATGTTTCCCCCTTTTTCCAAGGCTTGGAATGCGAGACCGAGACAGGGGAATTTCTCGGTGTCGGGTTCGAAGAATTCGAGCGGTTGGTTTTTGAAGAGGTCGAGCCTGTCTACGTTGAGCGGCAGACGCTCGGGGAAGGAGAGGGCATATTGGATAGGCAGCCGCATGTCGGGCAGTCCAAGCTGTGCCTTTACAGAGCCGTCGCAGAACTGCACGGCAGAGTGGATGATGCTCTGCGGGTGGATGAGCACTTGTATCTTTTGCGGCGGTTGGTTGAACAGCCATTTCGCCTCGATGACCTCAAAACCCTTGTTCATGAGGGTTGCCGAGTCGATGGTGATTTTGGCGCCCATATCCCACGTGGGGTGCTTGAGTGCATCGCCAGCGGTGACTTTCTCCAGCTGTTCCAGAGTGAGCTTGCGGAAGGGTCCTCCCGAGCATGTGAGCAGAATCTTTTCGATGGAACCAGGCAGTTCTCCGACAATGGACTGGAAGATGGCTGAGTGCTCGCTATCGATGGGCAGGATGGGGACATTATACTCTCCAGCAAGCTGGCAGATGAGTGCGCCAGCCACAACGAGCGTCTCTTTGTTGGCGAGCAGAATCTTCTTGTGAGCCTTGATGGCGTGGATGGTGGGCGAGAGCCCGGCAAATCCCACCATTGCCGCGATAACGCTGTCGATGGGGTCGGCTTGCACAATCTCGTCTATGGCTTGCTGGCCTGCATAGACTTTGATGTCGGGCATGTCAGCGAGCAATGTGCGCAGTTGCTCGTAGTGTGCTTCGTTGGCGATGACCACTGCTGCCGGCTGGAACTCCCGTGCCTGCTTCGCCAGAAGTTCCACGCTATTGTTGGCTGTGAGTGCGTAGACTTGGTATCTGTCGCTGTGTTGTTGGATGACATCGAGGGCTTGTGTTCCGATGGAACCCGTGCTGCCGAGGATGCATATTTGTTGTTTGTTCATATCTGGATTGATGTGGGTGTGTCTATAATGTCAGGAGACCGTCGGGCAGGCGCATAGTGATGGTTTGCCGCTGGAGGTCGATTCCTTCAATGAGGTCTTCGTTGGCAGGGATGAGCACTTGTTGCCGGTCTTCGTCTTCGATGATGAGCAGTAGGTTGATGGTTGAGTCGTCAATGTCCTTGACGGTCCCGATGGATTTGCCGGTTTGGGCGTCAACGATGGTGAACCCCACGATTTGCCGGTTCTTCTGAGAGAGGAAAGTGGAGGCCTCGTCTTCTGCGTTCTCCGCCTTCGAACGCTCGAAATAAACGACGCAGTTGGTGAACTCGCGAGCCTGCTCTTGCGTGTCTATGCCCTCGAGTTTGATGATGGCGGTGTTGTCGTTTCGGAATCTGTATTCCTCGAAGAAGAAGGGAACGAGGATTCCCTCGGTCTCAATGATGATATAGTCGGAGTCGGTGGTGTCGAACACGTCATCATCGAACATGAAGTTCATCTCTCCTTTCACGCCGTGTGGCTTGCCGATTCGTCCTATGGGGTAAACTTGCTGTGGCTTGATCATTGCAATGGTCAACTGTCAAAATTGTAAATAGTTCTTCAGTCGTTGACGCGCTTGATGCGTGCTCCAAGTTCGTTGAGACGTTGCTCGATGTCTTGGTATCCTCGGTCGATTTGGGCAATGTTGGCGATTCTGCTGGTGCCGCTTGCACTGAGTGCGGCAATCAGCAAGGCAATACCGGCTCGGATGTCGGGGCTGGTCATTCTTCCGGCTCTGAGTCGGATGTTATGGTCGTGTCCAACAACCACGGCGCGGTGGGGGTCGCAAAGGATGATTTGCGCTCCCATATCGATGAGTTTGTCAACGAAGAAGAGTCGGCTCTCGAACATTTTCTGGTGGAAGAGCACGCTGCCTTGTGCTTGTGTGGCAACCACGAGAAGCACGGAGAGCAGGTCGGGCGTGAGGCCTGGCCACGGAGCATCGGCAAGGGTCATGATGGTGCCGTCAATGAACGATTCAACCCGGTAGTGGGGTTGATGAGGGATGATGAGGTCATCGCCCTCTTTCTGGATGTTGATGCCCAATCGTTGGAACGTGTCGGGAATGATACCGAGGTTCTCGAAGGAAACGTCCTTGATTCTGATTCCTTCACCCACCATAGCCGCCATTCCGATAAACGACCCCACTTCAATCATGTCGGGCAGAATCTTGTGGGTTGCCCCATGCAGTTCCTTCACTCCTTCGATGGTGAGCAGGTTCGAAGCGATGCCCTTGATGTTGGCTCCCATCGCATTGAGCAGGTGGCAGAGTTGTTGGATGTAAGGCTCGCAGGCAGCGTTATAGATGGTGGTGGTTCCTTCGGCAAGCACTGCAGCCATGATGATGTTGGCTGTTCCTGTTACCGATGCTTCATCGAGCAGCATGTAGCAGCCTTTCAGTTGAGGTGCGTCGATGTGGTAAACGTTGCGTTCGTCTTCATGAACGAACTGGGCACCCAGCTTCTTGAATCCCAGAAAATGGGTGTCGAGGCGACGTCTTCCAATTTTGTCTCCGCCAGGTTTTGCAACGGTTGCTTTTCCAAATCTTCCCAACAGCGGCCCAATCATGAGTACTGACCCTCTGAGCGATGAGCACTTCTCAATGAATTCGTTGCTCTGCAGATAGTCCAAGTTCAGCGTCTCGGCCTTGAAGGTGTAGTCGTTTCGTGAGTTTTGAGTCACGTCGACGCCAATGTCCTTCAACAATTTGATGAGGTTCTTGACATCGAGAATGTCGGGAATGTTGGATATGCGCACTTCGCTGCTTGTGAGCAATGAAGCACAAATGACCTGCAAGGCTTCGTTTTTCGCGCCTTGTGGGACGATGGTTCCTTTTAGGGGTCGTCCTCCTTCAATGATGAATGACTCCATTTATTTCTTTTTCCTTTTTCGCTCGTTGTCTTTAATCTCGACCTTCTCGAATTTGAAGGTGTCGAGATCGAGTTGTATTTTCCCATCGGTGAATCTTGCGATGTCGCTGACAACTTTCTCATCGTCAGCCGAACCGTGACTCCATTGTGCCAGGTTTCGCTTCATTTGGTTGGCAGTCATGCGTGCAAGTTCGTCGCGCTCCGGTCCTGGCTCCATCGTCTTTAGCTTTTCGAACATTTCGAAAATCAGGTTGCCATAGTGGCGCACAGGGATGGGAGTCATCGGATAGGGCATCGGTTCCGGCTTGTTGGCGATTTGGGCGGCTTGCTGCACATCGCAAGGCCAGTCGATATCAAGTTGGAATCGGCTCATCAATGCAAGATGGTCCCACAGCTTTTGCTGGTGGTCGTTGCTTTCCTTGTTTTGTGGGAACATGCGCTCCATGATGCCTATAATGGTCTCAGCACAACGTTGCCGTTCAGCCTTGTCTTCAATTTCGATAGCATGGTCGACCATGTTCTGGATTTCGCGTCCATATTCGGGCAGAATGAGTTTCTCGCGTTGGGTGTTGTAATCCAATCCTTCGATGTTCATATTGTGAAGTTCTTAAATTTGTTACAATAGTTTCTTTGGTTGCTTGGCCACGAAGTCCTTCAAGTAGAAAGGCACGAAGTAGGCCACGTCTTCGAATTGCTGGACGAAGAATTTGCGTTCGGCCAGCGGAAACATCCATCGTGCAAGCGGTTCGATGTCGGGAATGAACCGAGCGTTGGGATGATGAATGGTGTCGATGCATTTGGCAGCTCCATTTCCGAAGAAATAAACGGGATGTTTGTCGAGGAACGGCTTATAGGTTTCGCTGTCCACTACATCTGCTCCTACGGGTCTTATCTCATGGAGGGCACGGTCGTAGAGGGCGGCATAGACCTCCATTCGTCGAGCGTCGATCATGGGGCAAAGCAGTGCGTCTTCTTCAACGACTTTCTCGCGTAGCAATACAGGGACGCAAAGCAGTTGAAGAGTGGGAACGGCAATCAGCCGGGCATCGCGTCCATAACAGATTCCCTTGGCGGTTGACACACCGATTCTGAGTCCGGTGTAGGAACCCGGTCCTTGACTGACAGCCACAGCATCGAGATGCATCAGTTGGGAGTCGATGTAGCTGAGTGCTTCATCGATGAAAACACCCGACTTCACCGAGTGGTTCGGGCCTGAGTGGTCTTCGCGTTCAAAGACGCAAACCCCATCTTGGCTGACGGCCACCGAACAGACGTCGGTGCTTGTTTCTATGTGCAAAATACACGACATGATGATGTTTTTTCTTATAAAGATTTGCAAAAATACACATTTTTCGTCAGAAATTCGTACTTTTGCAGAAATTTAACGTCAAAACGGTATATGATACAATCAATGACAGGCTATGGCAAAGCTGTTGTGGCCTTTAAAGAGAAGAAAATCAATGTTGAGGTGAAGTCGCTCAACAGCAAGTCGCTCGACCTTTCAACACGTATTGCTCCGCTCTATCGGGAAAAGGAGATGGAAATCCGCCAGATGATTACGAAAGCATTGGAACGTGGAAAGGTCGATTTTTCAATTTGGATAGAGCGCGAGGCTGGCTCTGATGCTACGCCCATCAATGCAGCGCTTGTAGAGAACTATTACCAGCAAATCAAGACCATCTCTGCCCAAACGGGTATTCCCGAGCCTCAAGATTGGTTCTACACCTTGCTCCGTATGCCCGATGTAACGAGCAAAACAGAGAGCGAGGAACTTACTGCTGAAGAATGGAAAGCTGCCCAGCAAGCTATCGAGCAGGCTCTGCAGCAGTTGGTTGACTTCCGCATCCAGGAAGGTGCCGCCCTCGAACGCAAATTTGCTGAGAAGATTGACAACATCGAGGCGCTCCTGGCTTCCATCGAACCTTATGAGAAAGCCCGTGTGGAGAAAATTCGCCAGCGCATCGTGGATGGTCTGAAAGAGATTCCTGAGGTGGAATACGACAAAAATCGCTTGGAGCAGGAACTCATCTATTACATAGAAAAGCTCGACATCAGCGAGGAGAAGCAACGTCTGACCAACCATCTGAACTATTTCCGCGAGACTATGCGCGAAGGCCACGGACAGGGTAAGAAACTGGGTTTCATCGCTCAAGAGATGGGACGCGAAATCAATACTACCGGTTCGAAGAGCAATCAGGCAGAGATGCAGAACATCGTGGTGAAAATGAAGGACGAGTTGGAGCAAATCAAAGAGCAAGTCTTGAATGCGTTGTAGAAAACCTCTCCCAGCCTCCCCAAAGGGGAGGAGGGCCTAGCGGAATGGGATAAGGAATACACCGTAAAACCCCACCCAACGTCCCCGAAGGGGAGGAGGGGATAGTATAACCGATAAAAGAGTTGGAAGATGGTAAAAAAAGGTAGGCCGCGATTTGAAACTACAGATGGTTCGACTTATCATTTGTTACTGAGAAATGCAAAGAGTAACCGGCGTTATCCTACAGAAGCCGAAGCCGTTCTTTGGGAGCATGTATGTAATTCTCAGTTAGGTGTGCATTTCCGGCGTCAGCATCCAATAGAAGGATATATCCCTGATTTGGTTTGTATTAGAGAGAAACTCATAGTTGAAATAGACGGCGGCTATCATTTCATTGACAATCAATCTGTTAGCGATGCAGAGCGCACCGCCTATCTGGAAGCTCAAGGTTATCGCGTCTTACGTTTTACAAACGAAGAGGTGTTGCATGATATTGAAACAGTTTTAAAAAGAATAAAGAAAATGGTAGAAAACAATTCTGAATTGGAAACCAATGTGCAAAGCGAAAGTCAAGACTTTGACGCTAAGGGCATTTCTTGCCGGGAAAGTGTTGTGGAAGACCTCAATCCGCAAGGCGCTCCCCTCCTTAGGAGGGGTGGGGGGAGGTTAATCATCGTTTCTGCCCCTTCAGGTTCAGGCAAGAGCACCATCGTGAACTGGTTGATGGAGACACATCCGGAACTCAACCTCGCCTTCTCTATCTCGTGCACCAGCCGCGCTCCGCGTGGAACGGAGCAAAACGGTGTGGAATACTTTTTCCTCACTCCTGAAGAGTTCAGGCAGAAGATTGCCAACGATGAGTTTTTGGAGTATGAGGAAGTGTATGAAGACCGTTTCTATGGCACGTTGAAAGAACAAGTGGTTCGGCAGCGCGAGGCTGGCCAGAACGTTGTCTTCGATGTTGATGTGAAAGGTGGATGCAACATCAAGGAACATTATGGTGATGAGGCTCTGAGCCTTTTCATCCAGCCTCCTTCCATCGAGGAATTGCGCCGTAGGCTCGTGAATCGTGGCACTGACTCACCCGAAGCCATTGAAGACCGTTTGGCCAAAGCCGCCTACGAACTCACGTTTGCAGAGCGTTTCGATTGTGTGGTGGTGAACGATGACCTTGCTACTGCTGAGGCCGACGCCTATCGAATTGTCAGCGAGTTTCTTTCAGAAGAAAAGAATGGGTAAGGGGCGGACAATCGGCATCTACGGAGGCTCTTTCAACCCTATCCACAAAGGGCACATTGCGCTGGCCAAGCAGATTCTCCGGAAGGCGAAGCTTGATGAAGTGTGGTTTATGGTGTCGCCTCTCAATCCGTTTAAGGTGGCAGATGCCGACCTGCTTGACGACCATTTGCGCCTGCAGATGGCGCAAAAGGCGCTTGAAAAGGAGTCTGGTCTTTATGCTTGCGATTATGAGTTCCATCTGCCCCGACCTTCCTACACGTGGGACACGCTGCAAGTTCTGCATCATGACTATCCCGATGATGAGTTTGTGCTTATTATCGGAGCCGACAACTGGCTGAAGTTCGACCGATGGTATCACTCTGCAGACTTGCTGAAAAACTACCGCATTGTGGTCTATGCCCGTGAGAATTCGCCCATAGATGCTTCTATGCTTCCACCAAATGTGATGTTCGTAGATACTCGGCTTTATCGCATGAGCAGCACAGAAATCCGACAGCGCATCCGCGAGGGTCGGCCCATCAAACGGCTTGTACCCGAAGCCATTCTCAACGATGTGATTGTCTATAAGACGAATCTTCCCTAACTTCTCGTATCTCCGCACTCTAAGGTTTAAATCAGCATGACACTCGGCAAGAATAATCTTTCACCGCTTAGCATCATTGGCCGCTTGTTGGGCATTTTGTTCCGCCCGTTGGCTGCCAACGCACGATTCTTCGTGTTCCTTTACGTGCTGGGTGTGGTGTGTGCTTGGCTGACATTGCCGCCTTACAAAACAGCACGACTCTACGACAATCTCTATCTGGAATTGTTTTTCGACCTCTATGTGCTTTGCGCCCTGCTCATGCTCATTCCGCAGCGTGTGCGGCGTTGGGTGCGGGGTGTCTTGGCGTTTGTGCTCTATGTGTTGGCCATCGTTGATGTCTATTGCTTGGTGAAGTTTGGTTCAACCATCACGCCAACGATGCTGTTGCTGGTCGGTGAGACTGATGAGCGCGAAGCCAGCGAGTTTATAGCATCGTTTTTCTCGTCGGATGTTGTCTTCAGTCGTGTGGGTTGGCTGTTGCTCATTGCCCTTGTTCATGTGGCGTGTGCCATTTTCAGTTCATCGCGTGTTGGAAAGAGGTTGTGGCAGAATTGGAATCTGCAGAAACTGAACAAATTGGGAGCTGTGGCTGGCTTGGCAACGTTGGTGTTGCTGGTGTGGTCGTCAATCTCCAGTTGGCCCAACAAGCAGGCTTTTTGGCGGATGATGAATCTGCAGACGCCTGGACAAGTGGAGGCAGAGCTCAATCGTGCCGATTGCGCGAACTGCTATGAATCTCCTTATCGGTTGGCATTCAGCATACGTTCGAATCAGTTGGCATCTAAGCAGATAGACCAGCTCATCGAGGCGTCCCACCGTGTGCAGGTGGACAGTTGTTCTTTTCGGTCGCCCCACATTGTCTTGATTATCGGCGAGAGTTACGGGCGGCATCATTCACAGCAATATGGTTACTTTATGCCAACAACGCCGCGGCAGATTCAGCGCGAGCACACAGGACTGCTTGTGCCGTTCACCGATGTTGTGGCATCGTGGAACCTGACGAGTTTCGTGTTCAAGAGCCTTTTCTCCATGCATGTGGTGGGGCAGGAGGGCGAGTGGTGCGACTATCCGCTTTTTCCCGAAGTATTTCGCAAGGCAGGCTACGATGTGACATTCTTGACCAACCAGTTCCTTCCGAAAGCTAAAGAGGCAGTTTACGACTTCTCGGGCGGATTTTTCTTGAACAATCCCGACCTTTCCGCTGCAATGTTCGACCATCGCAACGAGCGTACACACGTTTTCGATGAGGGTTTGCTGGCCGATTATGATAAGATGAGGGAGGAACAAAAGGGAGAGAAGAAAGAAGGCGGTAATGCCAAACCTCGACTCACCATTTTTCATTTGCTTGGACAGCATCTGAACTATCGCACACGTTGTCCGAACAGCAAAAAGCATTTCAAACCAGAAGACTATGCTGAGCGCAGACCCGAGCTGACAGCAAAGCAGCGCCGCCTGTTGGCTGACTATGACAATGCTTGCTTGTATAACGACTCGATTGTTGACCAGATTTGCCAAAGGCTCGAGAGCGAGGAGGCTATCGTTATCTATATGCCCGACCACGGAGAGGAGTGCTACGAGGGCACTCGTGGTATTATCTGTCGCAACCATTCTGCTGAAATCGACCGCGATTTGGCGCGCTACGAGTTCGAGATTCCGTTCTGGATTTGGTGCTCACCGCGTTATGCAGCCGTGCATCCGGAAGTGTTCAAACAAGTCATCGAAGCGCGGCAACGACCACTCATGACCGATGCGCTCGCTCATACACTACTCTATCTGGCAGGCATTTCAACACCTTGGTATAAGCCTGAGTGTGATGTATTGTCGCCTGAATATAACGAGAAACGTCCGAGAATTCTGAAAAATACCACCGATTATGACAAACTTGCTGAATAGACAACAGTGTCAGGCGTTGCGTGGCATCGCCATCATCGGCATCTTCCTGCACAACTATTGCCATTGGCTGAAGGGCATTGTGAGGGAGAACGAATACCAATACTTCGAGCGCAACGTGTCGGGGCTTGACGGTGTGATGGCAAATGCCGACTGGAATCTTCCATTGCATCTGCTGTCGTTCTTCGGACATTATGGTGTTCCGCTGTTCCTGTTTCTGAGTGCATATGGTTTGGTGCTGAAATATGAGGCTGGCCCAAGTCTTTCTTCAGGTTGGGCTCCGCTGAAGGGCTCGTGGCGTTTTGTTCGCTATCATTTCCTGAAGCTGTTCAAGATGATGGTGGCTGGCTATGTGGCTTTTGTGCTGGTGGATTTCATCACACCCCATCACCATCACTATCAGTTGCTTGACATTGTGGCGCAGCTGCTGATGTTCAACAATGTTCTCCCCGACCCCGATCATATTATCTGGCCTGGTCCCTATTGGTTTTTCGGCCTGATGCTGCAACTGTACATCGTCTATCGATTGCTGCTCTATCGGCGGCATTGGGGAGTAACGGTGGCGTTGATGGTGGTGTGCACGTTGGCACAACTGCTGATGTCGCCTGAGAGTGAGGCATTGAACCGCTATCGCTATAACTTCATGGGAGGCATGCTGCCGTTTGGGCTTGGGTTGCTTTGCGCCCGTTTCCCGATGTATCTGAACAAGACCTATTGCTGGGTGTTTGCCCTTGCATCGGTGTTGATGATATATAGTCAGAGCCACAGTTATTTCAGTTGGCTGCTGGTGCCTCTGTTTGTTTGTTCGCTGGGCTTCACAATCGTGAAAGTGCTGCCTTCGTGGATGATGCGACCGCTGGAGTGGATGGGCAGCATCTCGGGTGCGCTGTTTGTTTGTCATCCCATCACGCGTAAGATTTTGATACCATTGTCGCATGGTGGTGATGTCTATGCAGGATTGTTGCTCTACACCGTGGCGTCCATTTGCTTGGCGTGGTTGTTCAGCGAGTTGCTGAAGCGTATGCCCAGTCCTAAGTATTGAGCCGTTTTGGAGCATTGAGGAGGATAAGAGATATGAAGATAAAAGACATAGAATTGGCCAACATCAGCCGTTTCCGCGGCGAGTTGATGGGTGCTGCGATGTTGTTCGTGATATTGTTCCACGTGTCGCTGCCTCGTAGCGATGCCTTCTTCGGTTTGCGCCGAATGGGCAACATCGGTGTTGACATCTTCCTGTTTCTTAGCGGCATTGGCCTTTGGTTCTCGTGGATGAAAGGGAAGTTAGAGGAGAGAGGAGAGAGGAGAGAGGAGAGAGAGGGAAAAGGAGAGGAAAGAGGATTCTGGCGCAAATTGGGGGACTTTTATAAGCGGCGTTTCATCCGCATCTATCCTGCTTGGTTGATAATGGCCAGTTTGTTCTATGTGCCTGACTACTTGGGGCCTCGCAAGTTTTCGCAGACGTTTGTCGACTTGCTGGGCGATGTGCTCATCAATTGGGATTTCTGGCTTTATGATGAACTTACTTTCTGGTATGTTCCCAGCATCATGATGTTGTATCTTTTTGCACCGTTCTACATGGTGCTCATCGACCGCCATGCTGTGTATAAATGGTTGCCGGTGGTGATGGTGATGTGGTGCATATTGGTTCAGTGGGTGACGCCCATTCATCAGGCGGTAGGACATTTGGAAATCTTCTGGAGTCGTGTGCCCATTTTCTTCATCGGCATCAATATGGGCGAGATGGTTCGGCAACGCGAACGCATTGATGGCACAGGCATCTGGATGATTCTGCTGATGTTTGTGATGGCGTTGTCGGCAAGTATGTTCTTGGAACAAGAGCGGCACGGACAGTTCCCGTTGTTCATCGAGCGCATGCTCTACATTCCGCTCACGGTGACCAGTGTGCTGTTGCTCAACCGGGTGTTCCGCCGTACGCCAAGTTGGTTTAACAGTGTTATGAAGTGGGTGGGTGCGCTGAGTTTGGAGGCCTATCTGATTCACGCCCATTTCGTGTTGGTATATATAGAGCCCTACCGTTTGGGCTATTGGTTGACATTCCTGCTGACGGTAGCGATAACGTTGCCGTTGTCGTGGCTGCTGTTTGTTGTTTGTAAGAAGTTGTCGTCAAATTTAAACCGTCTTATCAGATGAAAGCATATCTGCGTCTTATCAGGCCGAAGCATTGGATGAAGAACACGTTTGTGTTTCTCCCCATCTTTTTCAGCGGGTTGGTTTTCAACAGCCAGGCAATGTTTGCGGCATTGATTGTTTTCGTGTCGTTCAGTTTTGCGGCATCATCGATTTATTGTTTCAACGACCTTGTTGACGTTGAGGCCGACCGCCGCCATCCAGTGAAATGCCAGCGTCCGGTAGCCTCGGGTGCTGTGGGCATTGGCCAGGCTTACGCGTTGATGGGATTGATGTTTGCCTTGTCGATGCTTGTGTTGCTGCTTCTGCCCACCAATCGGTTGCCCGTGTATGGCATCATCCTGTTCTATTGGCTGCTGAATCTGTCGTATTGCAAATGGTTGAAGAACTATGCCATCGTTGACGTCTGTGTGGTGGCTTTCGGCTTCGTGTTGCGGATTCTGGCAGGAGGTATGGCTGCAGCGGTGATGCTGACCAACTGGATTGTGCTGATGACCTTCCTGCTGACCCTTTTCCTCTCGTTCGCCAAGCGCCGCGATGACGTGCTAAGGATGCAAGAGACAGGCGAGCCACCCCGAAGGAACACCAGCCGATATAATCTGACATTCATCAATCAGGCCATCACCATCACGGCATCGGTGACGTTGGTGTGCTACATCATGTATACGGTGTCGCCTCAGGTGACTGCCCGATTCCACACGCAGCACCTTTATCTCACCAGCGTCTTCGTCTTGGTGGGACTGCTGAGGTACATCCAGATAGCGGTGGTTGACAACAAGAGCGGCGACCCTACAAAGGTGATTTTGCGCGACCGGTTCACCCAACTTGTCGTGCTCATGTGGGGATTGTCGTTTGCGGTAATCATCTACTTTCTTTGAATGTGGAATGTGGAGTGAGGAATGTGGAGTGTGGAATGTGGAATGAGCAATGAACAAAAATGATGGAGAAAGAAAAAGTATACGCTTTCGATTTTGATGGAACGCTGACCACGCACGACACGTTTCTGGCGTTCATCCGTCATGCAAGGGGCAACATGTCGTTCCTTTGGGGAATGATGCTTCACGCTCCTTGGCTGGTGCTGATGAAGTTGGGGTTGTATCCCAACTGGAAGGCTAAGCAGCGCGTGTTTGCCCATTTCTTCAAAGGAATGCCGATAGACGATTTCAATCAAGCGTGCTGGTTTTTTGCCTACGAAAAACGCCACCTGATTCGTCCGAAGGCCATTGATGCCATCAGAGAGGCGCAGGCAGAGGGAGCGCAAGTGCTGGTTGTCAGCGCGAGTGTTGAAAACTGGGTGAGCCGTTGCATAGAGGCTGCTTTGGCTACAGCGCCCCAACCCCCATCAATCTCCTCCCCTACGGGGGGAGGACGGGAGGGGGCTTCCCAACAGCCATCACCCATCACCTATCTCTGCACCCAAGTGGAAGTTGCCGACAACCGTCTCACGGGCCGGTTGCTGGGCAGAAACTGCTATGGAGCTGAGAAAGTGAGGCGGATAGAAGAGGCTTTGCCCCATCGTGAACGCTACGAACTCATAGCCTTTGGCGACAGCCGGGGCGACAAAGAGATGTTAGAATATGCAGACGAAAGACATTTTAAACCGTTTAGACGCTGACCAACGCCAGAAGTTGGGCGAGGTGGTGCGTTTTGGCATTGTGGGTGTGGCTGCCACGCTGGTGCAATATGCCGTCTATTGGCTGCTCATCCAGTTCATCAGCGATGAGATGCCAGCCTCGCGTGCTCAATTCTGGTCGTCGGTGGCGATGACTGTGGGCTATTTCATCAGTTTTGTCTTCAATTTCTACGCCTCCACCCACTATACCTTCCGTGTGAAGGCCAATGCCCGGCGAGGGGCTGGATTTGCTTTCTCGCATCTTGTGAACTATCTGTTGCAGATGGTGGTGCTGAACATCTTCTTGTGGATGGGCGTGAGCCGCGAGATTGCCCCGTTGCCCATGTTCTGCATTTGTGTGCCCGTTAATTTCCTGTTGGTAAGATTCTTTTTGAAACGATGAGAGATTTTATAGACCTTTTCCGCATCCGCCGGGATGAGCGCCGAGTGGCGCTTGTGGCCCTGTTGGCCTTGATAGCGCTCAATGCCATCGTGGTGTGTCATTATTATTATCTGTTCACGCCGATGGGTGTTGACTATTGGAAACTTTTCATCGGTCAGTTCCGCATCTCGGGCTTCGACCCCATTACCTATGCTGTGGTCTCGGATTGGGCGGCCAAGTATAATGTCTACCGCCACCCGCTGCTGGCCTTCTTCATGTATCTGCCCTATCTGCTCAACCAAGGGCTGATGAGCCTCACGGGAGTCAACTGCGCCCTGTTCATCGTGGCTGCGATATTGGTGTTTGCGGCTTTCTGGTCGTTCATGTTCCTCGTGCGCATCTTCCGCGACGTGGTGGGCATTTCGTTGGTTGATGCCTCGCTGTTGTCGGCACTTTGTTTCTCGTTTGCCTACGTCATGCTCTCCGCCATCGTGCCCGACCACTTCATCCTTTCGATGTTCATGCTGCTGATGGTGCTCTGCTGGGCAGGCATGAAAATCAAGCGGAAGAGCCATTTCACCATCCTCGAGACCATCGTGCTCTTTGTCTTCACAGCCGGCATTTCGCTCAACAACGGGCTGAAGGTCTTCTTGGCCGCGTTCCTCACCAACTGGCGCAAGTTCCTCCGCCCGAAATACCTGCTTCTGGCCGTTGTCATCCCCTCAGCGCTCATCTGGCTCTTTGCGCGTTGGGAGTATCGCGTGTTTGTGTGGCCTGAAGAGATGGCACGCAAGGAGGCAAAGGCTAAACGCAACAAGCAGCTGACGGAAAAGATTTATCGCGACTATGCCGACACGGCTCGTGTGAAAGATTCTGCCAGCATCAAGGCGGGCGTGAAGAAAATCGTGCAGCAACGGGCGCAAGCCAAATACAAGCGCGACCACCAGAAACCTTGGAACAAGAATGCCGGCAAACCCATTGCGCAGGGCGAGTTCATGCGATGGACCGACATTTCCACTCCGCGCCTTGCATCGACCGTTGAAAACCTCTTCGGCGAGAGCATCCAGTTGCACCAAGACCACCTCCTGCAAGACGTCCTGAAAGACAACCGGCCCGTCATCGTGCCCTACCGGTGGGTGGCTAACTATGTGGTTGAGGGCATCATAGCACTGCTCTTCGTGCTGGGCATCATCTGCGGATGGCGCTCCCGATTCCTTTGGACGGCATTGGCGTTCTTTGCCTTCGATGTGGCGTTGCATGTGGGGTTGGGCTTCGGGCTGAACGAGGTTTACATCATGTCGGCGCATTGGCTGTTTGTGGTGCCGCTGGCCATGGGCTATCTGTTCAAGATGGTGCGCGGCGGACTTCTCGTGGGGCTCAGGTGTCTCACCGCTGCCCTGTTCTTCTGGCTGATGGGCTACAATCTCTATTTCCTGCTGAAATTCATGATGGCGTTCTAAAAACGAAAACTCTTCATTCGCGTGGCATCGTTCTTCAGCCTTTTCCGCATTCGTCGCGATGAGCGCATACCGGCGTTGGTGGCCCTGCTCGTGATACTGGTGTTCAACTATCTGATCATCAGCAAGTTCTATTGCCTGTTTGCCGACTACTACCGCCCAGAGACGTGGCGCACCTTCATGCGCAATTTCCATATGTCGGGCTTCGACCCCATCACCTACGATGTGGTTTCCACATGGCGCCTGGGGTATAACATCATCCGACATCCGCTGCTGCCCTTCTTCATGCTTCCCCTGTGGGCGCTGAACCAGTTGCTGTGGTGGCTGACGGGCGTCAACTGCGTGCAGTTTGTGGTGGGGGCATTGCTGGTGTTCTGCTCGTTCTGGTCGTTCATTTTTCTCCATCGCATCCTTCGCGAGGTGGTGGGTGTGCGGCTGGCGGTTGCCAATGTGCTCGCGGCCATGTTCTTCGGCTTTGCCTACGTGCTGGTGGCCATCATCGTTCCCGACCATTTCTGCCTGTCGCTGTTCCTGCTGCTGCTGACGCTCTATCGGGCAGGCATCCACTTGAAGGGCGGCTCGCGATTCAGCTTGGGTGAGGCTGTGTTGTTGTTTTTCTTCACTTCGGGCGTTACGCTCTCCAACGGCTTGCTGGTGTTGTGGGCGGTGTTTGTGGTGAACGGTCGCCAGTTCTTCAGCCGTCGGTTTTTCGTGTCGTTGCTGCGGTTGTTGTGGCGGTTGTTGGGGTGCGGGGGAACTTTGTTTTTTTCTTTCCGGTCGACATCGTT
>ODAI010776392.1_pt1 | contig 17977 bp, 15 predicted proteins | sample 1539321 | NCBI WGS metagenome assembly ODAI01 (sample SAMN02144231, study PRJEB22623) | gut metagenome | biome: sheep rumen | host: Ovis aries | place: New Zealand | reverse complement strand
TACGGAAAGACATATGAGGTCTGGAGAGCAAAGATCACTAATAATTCTTCCGCTGAGAGGAAACTCTCTGTTTTCGGCTTCGTTGAATTCACTAACGAGCCTAACTACGAGCAGGATCAGGTGAACCTCCAGTATACGCTCTTCATCACACGTACAAGCTTTGAGGGCGGAAACAGGATAATCCAGCACATGAACGAGAATACCGGCTTCGACGAGAACGGCTACAACGGTCAGGAGCGTTTCTTCGGTATGGTAGGTCAGCCCGTTACAGGCTGCAACGGCTCGCTCAGCAACTTCATCGGTGCTTACAGAACTTTTGCAAATCCGATAGCTGTGGAGTCAGGCAAGTGCGACGGCGTTATGAACTACAACTCCAATTCATGCGGTGCTTTACAGAGCGATGTAACTCTTGCTCCCGGCGAGACAAAGGAATTCATCTTCATCATGGGACAGCGTAAAGATGCAGAAGCTGCTGCTATCCTCGATGAGTACAAAGCTCCCGGCAAGGTAGATGCCGAAGTTAAACAGCTCAAAGACCACTGGCACGGACTTCTCTCCAACTTCAAGGTAGAGACTCCGTCTGATGAGTTCAACAACATGATAAATGTATGGAACGCTTACCAGTGCTTCATCACATTCATCTGGTCAAGAGCTGCATCATTCATATACTGCGGACTCCGCAACGGCTACGGCTACAGAGATACTGTTCAGGATATACAGGGTATAATCCACCTTGCTCCTGAAATGGCTGCTGACAAGATCCGCTTCATGCTCTCTGCACAGGTAGACAACGGCGGCGGACTCCCGCTCGTTAAGTTCAACCACAATGCAGGCCATGAGAATACTCCGGACGATCCTGAATACGTAAAAGAGACAGGTCATCCGTCTTACAGAGCTGACGACGCTCTCTGGCTCTTCCCGACTATAGTAAAGTATCTCGGTGAATCCGGAAACAAGGGATTCCTCGATGAAGTCATCGTATACGCAAACGGCGGCGAAGCTACCGTATACGATCACCTCAAGAATGCTATCCGCTTCTCTATGGAGCGTCTTGGCAGTCACAATATGCCTGCCGGACTCCACGCTGACTGGAACGACTGCCTCCGCCTCGGTGCAAAGGGCGAGTCTACTTTCGTTGCATTCCAGCTCTACTACGCTATGAGCGTTATCAGGGATATGGCTGAGTCAAGAAATGATACTGAGTATGTCGCTTATATCGACGATGTTCAGAAAAAACTCGGTGACGCACTCGAAAAGTGCTGGGACGAGGACAGATTTATCCGTGGTATCCGTGAGGACGGCGTGATAGTAGGTGCAAAGAAGGATCCCGAAGCTAATATGTGGCTCAATCCGCAGAGCTGGAGCGTCATCTCGAAGTTTGCTTCTCCGGAGCAGGCTGAAAAGGCTATGAACAGCGTTCATGATATACTCAATACACCTTACGGTGCAAAGCTCCTCGAACCACCTTACAAGTACCACCACTTCGAGGGTGCATTGATGCAGGTATTCAACCTCGATACAAAGGAGAACGGCGGTATCTTCTCACAGACACAGGGCTGGCTGATACTTGCAGAAGCTCTCCTCGGCAGAGGCGACCGTGCTTTCGAGTACTTCATGGAAAGCTCACCGGCTGCCATGAACGATAAGGCTGAGATAAGAGTTATGGAACCTTACGTTCACGGTCAGTTCACTGAGTCAAAGGCTTCTCCTTATGAGGGACGTTCACACGTTCACTGGCTCACAGGTACAGCTTCTACTGTAATGGTAGGCTGTGTAGAGGGTATCTGCGGTATGCGTCCCGACCTCGACGGCCTGGAGATCGCTCCGTCTATCCCGTCATCATGGGACGGATTCAGGATAGAGAAGAATTTCCGTGGCAAGAAGCTCAATATATCTGTAGACAATTCAGCACACGTCCAGAGCGGCGTAAAGGAGATCATTCTCAACGGCGAAAAGCTCGAAAAGAATTATATCCCCGCCTCCAAACTCGCTGATGTAAACGATATAAAAGTAACACTCGGCTGATAACTGATACTCATAAGGTAGTTTATACCTTTTATTGGGGAAAACCCTTTTGAAAAAGGGTTCTTCCCCAAACCCCTTTCCTAAAACTTTCAGCGTAAAAATTCCCCTGACGGGACGCTAAGGCAGATATTGCCGTACACGATAGCTATCGTGAGCGTCCCGTCAGGGGAATTTTCATGTTAAAAGTCTTTGGAAAAGGGGTGTGGGGGAAGAACCTTTCCTCAGAAAGGTTTTCCCCCACTAAAAGGTATGAACTCCCTTATAAGCACCTGTCATACAGACGGGTGTTAGTTTTTGAGGGCTTTTTCGAGCCATACTTTTGCGATATCGAGGGCTTCGTACAGACCGCATTCCCAGTCGGCATTTTTAACGCAGGCGTCCAGAGGGTTTATGCTCTGGTCAGTTGACATAAGAACGACTTTCACCTTGGAAGTGATCGTGTCGTCACCGACTTTTTTCTTGTCGAGAATGTTTATGCTTATGACATACGGATCTGACATATAGCCGTAGTAGATCGTATCGCCGCTTCTAACGAGCGGATATCCTTTGTAAGTGTAGAAATTTTCAGTCATTGAATATCCTCCTTTTTATACCGCAGATCATTTCCAGGTCGTTACGTATTCCTCCCCGGTGCTGATCCTGCTTATATTATCGATAAGTGTGTCAACGTAAGATTTAGTACAGAAGTACTTGCTTTTGCCGTTTATTGTGATAAGTGATCTGAGTGTAGAATAATCGTAGAATTCAAACTTCATCTTCTGACCGGAATAAGAATCGGTATATTCAAGAGTTACCATAGGATCGTCGTCCGGTATCTCGGTATCGATCGCAAATTCTTCTGCGGCAGCACTGATAAGGAAACTGTAGAACTGACGGTAGCGTTCAGCGTCGAATTCTTCTCCGTTCCTTGTGACGGTGAAGTCTGTTGTCGAGACTTTTTCTTTTCCCTCGGCTTCAGGCTTTCTTTTTATAACGAATTTTTCGGCTTTATCTGCTGTTTTGATGCTGAGATCGGTGATGTTCCATACATACGAACCTATCATTATCCTTGAAGTGATATCGATAGGAGTGATCTCGCCCCAGCGTGCATCTGAAGCAGCGACGATATAGATGATATCAACGTCATTGAGCATAGCGTAGTAGCATTTTTCGCCGTCGTCGTTGGTGAAAGGTTCGCTCAGGCGGAGAACGTAGGTGTTTCCGTCGTCGCATACCATAGTGACAGTGCAGAACGGCTCGTTAAGACCTGCACCGGCGATATCTGATTCCTTGCAGTTCACGCTGTAGATGCCTTTTGCGTTGAGTCCGAACATACCGTTGGTGATATCGCTCGATCTCTCTACTGTGAGGTAGGCATCTGTAGGTTCTACCATTACGTGAGTTGCGGAAGTACCTCCGGAGAAGGCGTTTTCGCTGTTCTTTTTGTCATATTCAAGGAAAATATCGTAATCGAGATCCTGTCTCTCTATCCTCAGACTTTCAATTATAGGATAAGCGTCCTCGGCAGGTTCGGGAAGGATAGTCGTTTCGATAAAGTCCATTGTGGTCTTTGTGTAGTTTGCGAGATATGATGAGGGGACGGTATAGACCGTATTGCTTCCGTCGAACATGACATACATATCAGCACCGGAGGGAACTCTGTCACCGATGAAGAATTTCTTCTTATTGCCGGAAGCGTATTTCACTTCGACAGTGACGGACGGATTTTCAAGGCCGAATTTTTCAAGATCGGTGCAGTTCTCTTCGATAATAGCCGTAGTCGTCATATTCCTTGCGTTGTTGGCGAGAGTGCCTATAACGGAGGAATTGAGCGGTATGCCCTCAAATCCGTCGAGGGTATATCTTGTGACGGACTCGTCTGATGCTTCTTCATCTTTGATAACGTGTATCTTTTCGTCAGCATTTGTTACGACAACGTCGATGATGACACCTTCGAGGTCGGCTGCTTTTTCGTCATGACCGGGAGTAAGTCCGCTGCCCTCTGTGGGCTGTGTAGTTTCCTGAACGGAGGTGCTTGCCTCGTCCGGCTGATCTTTTGGCTCTGTATATTTTAGAACGGCGAGACCACCGCCGAGTACGGCAACTGCCGCACCCAGTCCGATAAGTCCCTTGACAGATCTGTTCATCGGTTTCTTCTCCTTACATAAACTATAATGCCTGCTGCTGCAACGAGGAGCGGTATTATGAAGATGACGAATACTTTTATGACATTCTCCTGCTTTGCGGTAGGAGCGATGATAGCCTGCTGGAGTGCCTTTTCAGGGATAACAGCGGCACTTTCCTTGCCTGTCATGGTATTGAGCATACCAAGAAGAACGTTGGCGTTGTTGTAGGTGTTTGTCTGCTGGAGGAGAGCTGTGTATTCTCCGTCGTAGGTGAAGAACGAGCTTCCTATGACGAGCAGCTTGCTGGAGAGAACATCGACTCCGGCAGCAGTCTCCTTTGTGGAGATGACAGCCGCATTCCTTACGCCGGGAGTATCTGTGTAATTAGCTCCCTGTGCAAGAGGAGATGTGTATGCCTTGTCGGTAGACTGGAGAACGGGAGCTGCAACGCTGTCGCCGTTCTTTGTGAGGATAGTGATATCCTTTGTGAGAGGTGATACTATCGGGAGAGCCTCATTCGGGAGGACTCCGACATATTTTGTATCTGCTATAGAGAGAACAGGCGAGAGGTCGTATGCGGAGTTGATGAGAGTTGTTATATAGTTCTGCTCATCGACGATGACAGCATTCTCTACCTGTATGCTCCAGTCAGCGAGGAACTCGTCGATAACGGGAGTATTCGTTGCTGTGAGGTTGGGTATGAAGAGCATCTCTCTCTGGTATTCACCGTCGTTGTAGAGGAAATCACCGAGCTTGTTGACGATATCGGAGTTGAAGTCAACAGCCGGCATCGGGATAACTGTGAAGTCGTAGTCATCGGGAGAAAGATCGTCTGATGCAAGGTCGATCTCTGTGCAGTCATAGCCGTTCTTCGAGAGGAAGTCTTCGAGGTTCTTTGCGATCTTCTCATAACCCTGACCGTATATCGGCTGACCGTTCATATTGAGAGCGAAAGCTGTACGGATCGGGTGGGTATCGGTAACGTTCATGATAGCAGAAGTAAGTGTGCTTTCACCGGCGAACACCATGTTCATGGAGGTCTGTGAGCTTGTCTGATCGGGCTTTATCATATTGATGATATCTTCCTGATCGAGTACCTTTACTCTGCCTGCATCGCCGTTCTGGGCAAAGACGATGATATTTCCCTCAGTGATATCGCCGGAGTAGTATTTCTTGTACTTGGCGATGACATCGGGATCCTTGTTCATGTCGATATATCTGACGCTGATACTGCCCTCGCCCTGTTCTGCGTACATCTGGTACTTTTCGAGGATAACGGGGATCATATCATACGGCCACTCTGTCTTTACATTGTAAGCGGCAGCCATCTGCTTGTAGTAATTTGCAAGGCTCTTGAAGTCGTCCTTTGAGAAAGTAATGGTGATCTCAACGTCCTGTTTGAGGTCACGGAGGACGGTTATCGATTCGTCTGTGAGTTCGTATCTGTTATCGGGTGTGAGGTCTACCTTTATGGGAGATCTCTTTTCAACGATGCCGCATATGATGTTGAAGATCACGACGATCGCAATAACGAGTACGATTGCAATAATGGATATTGAACCGTATTTCAGTTTCTTTAAATTCTTTGTCTGCTTTGCGGAATCATTTTTTTCCGCTGTATCTTTATTACTCATCTGAAAATGACCTTCCTTTCCGTGTTATCAGCTCCAGCGTCTCTTCTCCAACACCTTTACTGTGAAGTAGTTGAAGAGGAATGCGGCACTGAGGAAGAATACGATGCTCGGAAGGCTGAATACTCCCTGTGTGAATTCGATATACCTTGAATAGAATGAAAGTGAAAGTATAGCGTCCTTGATATGCACGTTCGATATCTTTGCAGCGAACGAATCAAAGAGGTAAAGCACGAAGAGTGCGAGCATACTTGCAACGGCTGCTGCCATCTGGTTCTCTGTGAGTGATGAGATGAAGAGTCCGACTGCGATGAATGCAGCTCCGAGGAAAAGCATTGCGAAGTAGTTTCCGAGGAGCGTTGACCAGACAACATCACCGAGGTAGGCGAGTATGCCTGCATAGATGAATATGATGCTCTCAGCTATGGCAAAGAGCGTGAGTGCGGCAAAATACTTGCCGAGTACGATATCCCACAGGCTTATAGGTGCTGTGAGAAGTCCCTGATCGGTGCGGTTCTTCTTTTCTTCGCTCATGAGCCTCATGGTGAGGATAGGTATGAGGAAGAGAACAACTATGAACATCGATGCGAATAGGGGAGAAGTATCTGTTCTTCCGGAGAGAAGCACTCCGTTGTAGAAGAAATATCCCGAAAGGAGATAGAACACGGAGAGGAACACATAAGCCACTCCGGAGATAAAAAATGCGTTCATTTCACGTCTGTATATAGCACCCATTATTCGTTGCCTCCGTTATCCTGATCTTCGCTGTCCTGCTCGTCTGTGCTGTCAGAGCTGCTGTCACTGTCATCTCCGGCGGTGTCGTCATCTTCCTCAGCGGCTTTATTCATAGCTTCGAGTTCGCTCTCGGTCACGAGTTTTATCCTTGTGGCGGGCTTTGCGGGCTGTTCTGTCATGCCGGCATTATCGCCCATAGTGATCTTGAGGAAGATATCTTCAAGAGTGAGGTCAGAGAGCTGGAGCATGAGGATATTCCAGCCTTTGTCACGGCAGAGCGTATTGAGTTCACGGCGGATATCCGTATCCTCGTCAGCTTCGACATCGTAGTCGTATATGCCTTTTTCACGCTCCATATCGGCACGGACATATTTTATGCCCTTTATGCCCCTGATAGCGGAAACTATCTCGTCCTTGTCCTTTGCAGAACGAGTGCTGCCCTCTATCCTGAGAGTCATCTTATGCTCGTTGGTGAGCTTCCGGGCGATCTCGTCGGCAGTACCGTCAGCGGCGACTTCGCCCTTGTTTATAATGATTATCCTGTCGCAAACAGCCTGTATCTCAGGGAGGATATGCGATGAAAGGATAACGGTATGACGTTTGCCGAGCTTCTTTATGAGAGTACGTATCTCGATTATCTGGTTAGGATCGAGTCCGACAGTCGGCTCGTCGAGAATGAGTACAGGCGGATTGTTTATAAGAGCCTGTGCAAGACCTACTCTCTGTCTGTAACCTTTTGAGAGGTTCTTGATTATACGGCCTCTCACGTCGTTTATCTTGCAGAGATTGCAGACATCTTTGAGGTGGGCTTTTCTGGGGAGCTTGCATTTTTTCAGATCGAATACAAAGCTCAGATAAGCGTCAACGGTCATATCCACGTAGAGCGGAGGTATCTCAGGGAGATATCCGATGTTAGCCTTTGCCTTCTTCGGATCTTCGAGGATATCGACACCGTTTATGAGTACATGGCCTGATGTTGATGAGATATAGCCTGTGAGCATATTCATCGTTGTGGATTTTCCGGCTCCGTTAGGGCCGAGGAAGCCGAGTATCTCGCCTTTTTCGACCTTGAAGCTTATATTGTTCACGGCTTTTTTGTCGCCGTATTGCTTGGTAAGGTTTTTGACCTCTATCATTAAATTTCCTCCCTTACAGAAGTTCACATTTCCAGTGAGGCGGACTCTTCTGAAAAAACGGCATGAGAAAGGAGCTTTCATCAGAAAGCATCTGTCATCATTGAGCGTGGACTTCTTGAATGAGCATTTACAGCAAACAGAAATATTGAGTCTGCTGTTTGCCGATCCGCACGAAGCGAACATAAGTAAGCAGGTGTGCGAGGCAATTTAAATCATATCTACAGTCAGCACATGACGCTGACTATATTAATAGTATCTTTTTTATGTGATAACAAAGTGAAGATTAAAAGAATGTTACATGGATTTGACGACCGCCTGTATATCGGCGGATATCCGGGCTTTCAGCTCGTCGAGGGAGCCAAACTTCATCTCCGGACGTATGCGGCGGACGAAGCTGACGCTTATCTCTTTTCCGTAAAGATCGCCGCTGAATCCGAGAATATGAGTTTCGGCAAGCGGAGGCCTTTCGCCGGAGATAGTAGGCTTTACGCCCACATTCGTAACAGAATCGTACACTTTCCCTTCAGCTTCCGTGCGGGTATGATACACGCCGTATGCCGGAACTAATTGACCGGGAGCGTAATGCTGGTTCACGGTAGGGAAGTCGATAGTTCTTCCTATGTGAGAGCCGTTCATCACGGTGCTGCGGAGAGTGTAGCTTTTTCCGAGCATAGCTTCGGCGGCGGATATATCGCCTTCTCTGAGGAGCTGGCGTATCCGCCGTGAGGAGATGTTCTCACCGCCTGAAAGCACGTCGCCGGCGATGTCAGTTTCAAATCCGTATTTCTTTCCGAGCTGTGCAAGTTCGCTTATGCCGCACGATGCAGCTTTTCCGAAACGGAAGTCCCTGCCGCAGCAGACGTAGCCTGCCCTGAGCTTTTCCATAAGTATCCTCCGGACGAATTCCTCGCCTGAAAGATCACGTATGTCCTGAAAATCCTCGCTTGCGATGATATCAGTACCGCACTCACGCAGGAGAAGCTCCTTATAGTCATCGGTGTAGATGTATTCGAGGACAGTTCCGTGCTTTGTGCTGATGCTGCTGCTGTTGAACGTGAATGCAGCCGGGATGAAGCCTTTTTCAGTCATTCCGGCAGCTTTTGATATAACAGCTCTGTGTCCGAGATGTACACCGTCAAAGAGTCCGAGTGCGACGGCAGATCTTTTACCTGCCGCAGCGGATTTCGTCATATGATTCACCCCAGATTTTTTCCTATCCTGAGAAGTCCGGCTTCGTGGTCAGCCGAAGCTGTGCCGATGAACGCACCGTCATTCGCATAGACGGTATATTCTTTTATATCCGGACTTATGTTATTGAGTCTTGCGAGATCGAGCTTTACTCCGCAGCGGTACATTCTTGTCTGTGCCTCATTTAGCCTGAGAGCTTTCATGCCGGAGAACACCCTGTCCACCGGGACGAAGAGTTCTTCTGCACGGCCCTCGTCTGCTGCTTTCTGTATCTCATCGAGAGTGTAGCACTCTTTCAGCGAGAATCCGCAGGCAGATGTCCTGACGAGAGAAGTCATGATACCTCCGCAGCCGAGCTTTTCACCGATATCGTTTATAATAGTACGCACATAAGTGCCTTTTCCGCAGCTTATATCGAGGACTCCCTCACGGCTCACGCTGTCGTAGCTGACAATAGTGAGAGAATATATCTCTGCCGGACGGGGAGTTCTTTCTACCTCTATGCCTTTCCTTGCGAGGTCATAGAGCCTCTGACCGTTCACCTGAACGGCCGAATACATCGGAGGGAGCTGCATTATCTTCCCCGTGAAAGAGGGGATAACTCCGGCTATATCTTCATGCGATACCGCCTTATCGGAGCTTGTGAGTATATTTCCTGTGATGTCCTGTGTATCGGAAGTCTGACCGAGGCGGAAGCCGGCTCTGTAGCTCTTTGTGTCGTCCGGCATTATATCGCAGGCTTTTGTGGCATTTCCGGCGAATACCGGAAGCACCCCTGTAGCCATAGGATCGAGCGTTCCGCTGTGGCCGAGCTTCTTCATTCGGAGTATCCCCCTGAGTTTGGCGATAACGTCAAAAGAGGTGAAGTCCTCCGGTTTGTTCACGCATAGGATACCATTCATTCAAGATATCCTCCGACCGTATCAACGAGCAGCTTCTTTATCTCGTCTATATCTCCCGTGAGATTGCAGCCGGCAGCTTTTACGTGGCCGCCGCCGCCGAGGTTCTGGCATATCTCCGATACGTTCACATTGTTTGCCGAACGGAACGAGCATTTGTAGTCGTTGTCCCTCTGGCGGATAAGTATGCCCACCTCAGAGCCTTCGAGCTGTATCGTCATCGGAGCGAAGCCTTCGAGTTCCTCCATAGCTACGCCGAGAGAAGCGGCTGTTTCCTTTGTTACTGTTATGATATGGAGTTTTCCGTCATAGTAGGATTCGAGCAGGCTTCCGAGAGAAGCTTCGAGCCTCATTCTGCCCGGAGACTTCACATCGAACATATTCCTGTTGATGAGTGCGAAGTCGATATCGTATTCACGCATCATCTTTGCAGCTATCTCATGTGATCTCGGAGTCGTGCAGCTATATTTGAAGCAGCCCGAATCGGTAGCTATGCCGGTATAGAGCGACATAGCACAGTGACGTGAGACTTTGACTCCCATATGAAGTGCAAGGTCGTATATGATCTCACAGGCTGCTGCAGCATCGCCTCTGAGGAGCGTCTTTTCGGCGTAGTTCTTGTTTGAGATGTGATGATCGATGCAAAGCTGCACTTTGCTTCCGTAAAGAGCTTCGATATCTTCACCCATGAGCTTTGTATCAGCGATATCGACAGCGATGATCGTCTGAGGCTCAAAGTCTTCGCCTGCACCGACGCTCGTTATGAAGTCGTATCTTGCCGGAAAGCTGTCATGGCATACCACTCTGCTCCTTATGCCAAGCTCGGTGAGTATGTCTTTCAGTCCGAAACCTGCACCTATGCAGTCACCGTCGGGATTGCGGTGTGTGATTATGACGGCATCTCTGCAATTGCGGAGGAAAGTTTCCGCTTCACTGAAACCTATATACATTCCTTCACTCCTCTTCGCCTGAGTCTATGGCAAGGTCATTGAGCTTGCGGCTTATCTCAGCACTGCGTTCGATAGAATTATCAGCAATGAATGTGAGTTCCGGAGATTTTCTCATTTTGAGTCTGTGGAAGAGTTCTCTCCTTATGAAACCGGCAGCACTTTTAAGTCCCTGCACTGAGCTCTTTGTCTTTTCCATTCCCTCGAAGCTCGATACGTATATCTTGCATGAGGACATATCGCCTGAGAGGTCAGCTCTCACGACGGTGAGCATTTTGTCTATCCTCGGATCTTTGAGTTCACGCAGGATAGCTGTCATTTCTCTTTTGATATCTTCAGCCATGCGGCTGTTTTTAAAATTCGGCATTTTATTCCTTTCTTCATGGCAGCGTTCAGATATTGACGGTAAAGCTTCCCTCAGAAGTTACCGTATGGTCTTCAGCAGGCATATCTTCATTGTCAGCGGGAGCATCTTTGCCGCCGGGAAGTCCGGCAGATGCGTCATCTGACGGGAGCGTTTCTGCCTCGGAGGCTGCTTCGTCTGACACGAAGAAACCGCCTGCGAAAAGGGAATTGCTGAACGCATATTGTTCGTTGTCGCTGCTGTAGTCGGGGACATCATCGTCGCCCTCTTCTCCGTAGTATATATCCGCAAAGTAGCAGTATTCCGGTTCGAGTTCGGTGTCGCTGACGGGCCTTTCGATGCCCATGAGGTCTGTCTCGACCTCCGGTTCTTCAGTCGCACTGCACTGTCCGAGAAGTATCTTCTTTACGGACTGGAAAAAGTAAATATCTATCGGTCCGAAATCCTCCCATGCGAGAGCTTCATCGCAATACTGGAGCATATCGGCATTGCTCATTCTGCTGTTATCCATTATCTGACCTCCTTTTTTGATGCGGAATTTTTAATGCGTTCCAATCACCGCAGACAGACATAGAAGCTGTCTGCTCAGTCATTGGTCATTATGAGTTTATCAGTCCTCACGGTATTCTTCAACGATATAAGTCTCGAAGATATCGCCTTCCTTTACGTCAGCGAATTTTTCGAGGCTGATACCGCACTCGTAACCCTCTGCCACTTCCTTAGCGTCGTCCTTGAAACGCTTCAGGCCGGCGATCTTGTCGTCTGCGATGATGATACCGTCACGGACAACACGAACCTGGCAGCCTCTTGTTACTTTTCCGTTGAGAACGTAGCTTCCTGCTACCATGCCAACGTTGGATATCTTGTATACCTGACGTACCTCAACACGTCCCTGTTCAACTTCCCTGAACTTGGGAGCGAGCATACCCTTCATAGCTGTGGATATCTCTTCGATAGCGTCATAGATGATGCGGTAGAGACGGATATCAACGCCGTCACGGGCTGCATTCTCGGCAGCAACGGGATCAGGTCTTACGTTGAATCCTACGATGATAGCGTTAGATGCACTTGCGAGCATTACGTCGCTCTCCTTGACTGCACCGACTGCACCGTGGATAACTCTTACACGAACTTCGTTGTTGGAGAGCTTTTCGAGCGACTGCTTTACAGCTTCCACTGAACCCTGAACGTCTGCCTTTACAACGATAGGAAGTTCCTTTATCTCGCCCTCAGCGATCTGGCTGAAGAGGTTGTCGAGAGTTACCTTCTTGTAAGCGTTGAACTGTTCCTGCTTCTGTTCGTGCTTTCTCTGCTCAACGAGTTCACGGGCGAGTCTCTCGTCTTCAACTGCGTTGAAGATATCGCCTGCACTCGGAACTTCTGCAAGACCTGTGATCTCTACAGGAACGGACGGGCCTGCTGCCTTTACAGTTCTGCCCTTGTCGTTCGTCATTACACGTACACGGCCGACTGCTGTACCTGCGATGATGACATCTCCCTGGTGGAGAGTACCGTTCTGAACGAGTAGAGTTGCGATCGGGCCTCTGCCCTTGTCAAGACGTGCTTCGATGACTGTACCCTTTGCAAGACGGTCGGGATTTGCCTTGAGTTCCTTGACCTCAGCAACGAGGAGTACGTTTTCGAGGAGGTCATCGATACCTTCGCCTGTCTTTGCAGATACAGGAACGCATATAACATCGCCGCCCCAGTCTTCGCATACGAGGTCGTACTTTGTGAGTTCTTCCTTGATACGGTCGGGGTTAGCACCCTCTTTATCCATTTTGTTTATAGCAACGATTATAGATACGCCGGCAGCCTTTGCGTGGTTGATAGACTCAACTGTCTGCGGCATGATACCGTCATCAGCGGCTACTACGAGGATAGCTATATCAGTTATATTAGCACCTCTTGCTCTCATAGAAGTGAAAGCTTCATGTCCGGGAGTATCGAGGAAAGTGATGTCCTGACCGTTGATATTTACCTGATAAGCACCGATGTGCTGTGTGATTCCGCCTGCTTCGCCTGCTGCAACGTGTGCATTTCTGATGCGGTCGAGTATGGAAGTCTTACCGTGGTCAACGTGTCCCATAACAACGACAACAGGGCAGCGGGGTTCGAGGTTTGTATCGTCATCGTCTGTATCGTCGATAAGACGCTCCTCTATGGTGACGATAACTTCCTTTTCTACCTTTGCACCGAGTTCCTCAGCAACGAGTGAAGCTGTATCGAAATCGATCTCCTGGTTGATAGAAGCCATTACGCCGAGTCCCATGAGCTTCTTGATAACGTCTGTAGCTGTGTGCTTGAGACGTGTAGCGAGTTCGCTTACAGTGATAGTATCGGGGATAAGGACTTTGAGCTGCTGCTTTCTTGCACGTTCAAGTTCGAGTCTCTTGAGCTTTTCGGATTCTGTCTCTTTTCTCGAATACTGCTGACGAGTCCTCTGGGCGGATTTCTGGTTTATCTTCTGCTTCTTTGAAGAGTAGTTGTCGTTCTTGTGCTTGTTGGCAGGAGCGATCTGCTCGTAACGCTCGTTGTACTTGTCAAGGTCAACGTAGCTTCCTCTTGTATCGACAGTTCTTCTCTGAGTGGAAGTCTGTGCAGTCTCTGAGCTGAACGAAGCGTTGAACTTAGTTCTCTCGCCTCTGTCCTGAGCCTTGGCCTGCTGTTTTTCCTTCTTGTCGTTTTTCTTTGTTTTCTTAGCCGGATCACTTGTTTCTGCATTCTGTACAGGAGCAGCTTCGGGAGCTTTTTCCTCCTGCCTGGGAGCGGGAGCGGCTTCCTGTGGCTTTTCCTCTTTCTTCGGAGCAGCAGGAGCGGTCTCCTGTACCTTCTCCTCCTTCTTGGGAGCAGGAGCAGCTTCCGGCTTCTTTTCCTCCTGCTTCTTGGGAGCAGCGGGTTTCTTTTCCTGCTTTTTGGCCGGAGCTTTCTTTTCCGGAGCAGGTCTCTTTTCTTCTTCGGTCTTTACAGGCTTCGGCTGATCCTTCGATTTGAAGTAATCATCAAATGAGCTGACTTCGTGGAGCTTTGAGTAATGCTCCAGAAGGAGGTTCATCTCGTCCTCAGTAAGAGCAGAGGCTGCCTTCTTCTTTGTATCGCCTCTTTCAGCGAAGTAGTTTATCAGCTCCTGTGAAGATACGCTGAGATCCTTTGCAGCGTCACTTAACTTTATTTTTTTTGCCATAGGCTTAAAATACCTCCATTTGCGTGCCGCAGTATGTACGGCTTGATTATCTGATCGTAAATATTATGCTTGCTGCTGTTCCTGTGCGGCTAATTTTGCGAAACCGTCCGCAAAGTTCTGGTCGCACACAGCGATGACAGCCGTGGTCTTGCCGCAGAGGACTGCCATCTCGTCTTTGGATATGTCTGTTGAAATTATCGGTATTCCGTATCTGCCGCATACAAAAGCGGCTTCCTTGACTGTTTTTTCCGAAGCATCGCAGGCGGTCAGGACGCAGAAGGCTTTTCCGTTCCTCACGGAGTCTGCCGTGCTGTCGAACCCTTTTACAGCTTTGCCTGCTTTGAGGCAGATAGTCAGAAGGTCAGACATTTTCTTCTTTTTCAAGTTCGTTCTCCATTCCTGCGTAAACGCTGTCGTCGATCCTGCAAGAGAATGACTTCTCGAATCTGCGTGCCTTGCGTGCTTTTTCAAAACATTCGCTGCTGCGGCATATATAAGCACCTCTGCCTGATTTTTTACCGGTGAAGTCAAGGCTTATCTCACCTTCAGGAGAGCGTACCACACGGATGAGGTCTTTTTTGAGCTTCATCTCATTGCAGCCGAGGCACATTCTCATGGGCATCTTTTTTGGTTTCATAGATATTATTCCTCTTCGGGCTTCTCTTCTGCTGCGGTCTCATCGTCAGCAGGGGACTGCTCTGTTTCAGCCGGAGCTTCAGCGGCTTCCTCCTGAACGGGAGCTTCTGCTGTTTCAGTGATATCAGCATCGGCAGCGGCTTCTTCCTCTTCCTTTGCAGGCTGGGGAACGACGAAGTCGGGGCTGAGTTCAGCGGCTTCTGCACCGGAAGCGTCGAACTGCGGCTTGATGTCGATCTTGAATCCTGTGAGCTTTGCAGCGAGCTTTGCATTCTGTCCCTTGTTGCCGATAGCGAGTGAGAGCTGGTTGTTCGGAACGATGACAGTGCAGGTCTTTTCTTCCTCGGAAGTGATGATAGTCTTTATCACCTCAGCCGGAGCAAGGGCTCTTGCGATGAATTCAGCCGGAACTTCGCTCCACGGAATGATATCGATCTTCTCGCCGTTGAGTTCGTTCACTACAGCCGTGATCCTTGCACGCTTTGAACCGATGCACGCACCGATAGCATCAACGTTGGGATCGTTCGACCAGACAGCCATTTTTGTTCTTGAACCGGCTTCTCTGGATATGGACTTTATCTCAACGATGCCGTCGTATATCTCAGGGACTTCTATCTCAAAGAGTCTCTTTACGAGATCTTTGTGGGTACGTGATATCTTTACGATAGGCTTCTTTGTCTTGGCAGCGATGTTTGTGATATATACCTTTACCATCTGGCCTTCTTCGAGTTTTTCGCCGGGTATCTGCTCATTCTTGAAGAGATAAAGCTCTGTGCCGTCGTACTCAACGGTGACAGTGCCTTTTCCGGGTTCTACCTGAGAGACCTTGGCAATGATACATTCATGCTCCTTTGAAGCGAAGCGGTTGAGCATCTGCTCACGGTTTATCTCACGGAGGTCGCCCTTTATCGACTGTTTAGCGGAGAGGGCAGCCATTCTGCCGAGAGTGGAGATATCGATCTCCTTGAGTATCGTACCGCCTACTACAGCATTGGGATCGATGAGCCTTGCGGAAGCGATGTTTATCTCGTTGACATCGATAGGTTCATCTTCGATGATCTCCTGAGCTATATACATAGCGAATTTCTTTGTAACGGGATCGATCTCGATCCTTATGCGTTCCTCACTGTGCGGATAAGCTCTTCTTGCTGCTTTGAGCATAGCTGTCTTGACTTTTTCGATCAGAAGGGCAGTCTCGACGCTGTTTTCCTCTCCGAGCGACTCAAGAGCTTCAAAAAAGCTGTTGTTCTTGTTCATTTGTGTATATTCCTCCAGTACAAAAATTTGGTTGACAGATTGATAACAGGCAGACCTCAGAAATCGAGATACAGCTTCACGAAAGCGATATCAGCGAGTGCGAATGTTTTCTCCTCGCCGCTGTCGGTGATGACTGTAACGCCGTCCTTGTCAGCTCCTTTAAGCTGGGCGACGATCTCTTTTTCTCCGTCTTTTTCACGTATAAGGCGTACTCTGACGGTATCGCCGCAGCACACCTCGAAGTGATCTTCCTTGACGAGTTCTCTTTCAAGACCGGCTGAGCCGACTTCGAGCATATAGCTCTGTGATATCGGATCAGTCTGATCGAGAAGATCGCTGATAGGGGCGGTAGCTCTTTCACAGTCGGCAATGGTTATGCCCTCATCGCAGTCGATGAAGATACGCAGATACCATGAAGCTCCCTCTTTTTCGTAGCACACGTCCCAGAGATAGTAGCCGAGTTCGTCCGTGACCGGTTTGATGAGGTCATAGACTTTCTTCTCGGTACCGCCGAATTTCTTGAATTTCATGACATTGTTCCTTTCAGGATAAGTAGTCTAATATAAACGAAAGACCGGAATGTTCCGGTCTTTACACTTTAACTATCATCATATATATTATATCACGCATTTCCGGAAAAATCAAGTCTTTTCGCAAATTTTTCCGTATTTTTGGGACTCTGCGGCACACACGGACACTTCGTACAAAATACTTGACATATATGTGTTGCTTATTGTATAATATAGAAAAGCTGCCTGTTCCGGCGGCTACGAAAGGAGTGTGAGATGATGAGATATCTCAAGCGTGTCATCGCCGGTACTGCTGCTCTTGCGGCACTTATGACTTCGGCTGCTTCATGCGGGAAAGGCAGCGAAAGCAGCAGCAGTGAGTCATCTGTATCGAACGAGCATTACAAACCGGAAGATGAAGTCGCTGTTTCAAAGGACGATGAAGTTTTTGACGGACTTTCCGATGCTCCCGATATAAGCGGTCAGACTATCGTGTGGCTCGCTGACTACGGGCTCAATCCCCTGAACAACAACGACCGCTCCGTTGCACTCGCACTCTTTGAAGATGTGTACGGCTGCAAGGTAAAAGATGTCATAGTCTCCTCCGACAAGAAGTTCGATTCCCTCGCCAATATGATAAACAGCGGCGATCAGGTGGATATGTTCCCGTATGAATGGGACGCTGTCCCGGACGGAGTATCGAGCGGTCAGTATGATCCTCTTGATCCGTATTTCGATTCGCTCGGCATGGGCAGCGGCATCTGGGACGATATGGAAGATGTCATCGATATGATGGAGTACAGCGGTCAGCACTATGTCATTCCATACACTATATGCGATCCGCTCCTCATAACATACAGCCGGAAACTCATGCAGGAGAACGGCCTTGAAGATCCGTATGAGCTTTACTGTGAGGGCAAGTGGGACTGGGACGTTTTTATGGATATGATGAAGGATTTTACCGCCGGAAGCACCGATGCAGCTCAGAGATACGGCATTTGCGGCTGGTTCGGACAGGCTGTCATACAGTCTACCGGCCATACGGTGATAAATTACGAGGACGGGAAATTCATCAACAATATAGACGATCCGGAGATAGAAAAAGCCGAACTGCTCATGCAGGAGATAGCCGCTCACGGTCTGTATGTCCCCGGCTGGGCAGGATTTTTCCCGAACGATCAGTCAACGCTTTTCTATGCTATGGCTGACTGGACTCTCGGAACTTCAAATGCTCAGAACGAGGGCATGGATCTCATGATAGTGCCTTTCCCGAAAGCTCCCGATGCAGACGAGTATTATCTCTGCTGCAACTACGGTGCGAAGATGCTCGTGAAGGGTTCTGAACACGGAGATGCTGTTGC
>ODAI011389151.1_pt1 | contig 17982 bp, 34 predicted proteins | sample 1539321 | NCBI WGS metagenome assembly ODAI01 (sample SAMN02144231, study PRJEB22623) | gut metagenome | biome: sheep rumen | host: Ovis aries | place: New Zealand | reverse complement strand
GCATATCTGTGTCAGTCATATCAAGCGCTCCTTTCACCGTTGTTGTACCAAGTCAGCTTGAAATCATCAGGAACATCTATCTCGATAACGGTCGTGTAGCCCTCGAAGCTCACTCTGATGTTCCACTCCGGGTATGAGAATTCCTCGTCCTGCAAGCTGATACCGATATCCCAAGTACCGGTACCCATACGATCATACTGTCCGGTGACGATCAGTGCAGTGCCGTCAGCCTCGATCACACACTGGATAGGCTCACCGCTGCCGCAGTTGTCTATATCCTCATTGGTGACACCGTACTCACCGAAAGTGTCATCGCTATATCCCATAAACTTTAGTGTTTTCATTTTCTTTTTCCTCCCCTTTTTCTCTTATTAAGTTTCTTTCGCAACCAAGGTGTATCAATACTCGGTATAGGCTTGATATCACGTTCTCTGCAAAGCCCATAAGGTTCTATGAAGTTTTCAAATATACGATGAATCTTTTTCATTCTATTCCTCCTCACTAAGACTGCCTTTGCCGCAATAGAAATTCGGTTCTACCGCTGCAAACTGCAATGTTTTGTTTTCGATGTATGCCATAGGGCAGTCGTGGCGGTTGAGCTTTACGCAGTCCTTACAGCGAACAACTTCAAGACCTCTGTTCTTCTTGGTCAGTTTATCACGCTCTTTTTCAAGCTGTCTGACACTGCCTATCAGTTCAGCCGCACGCTTTGTGTAATCTGTGATAAGCTGTAAATTGTTATCAAGCAGCTTTTCGACTTCTTGTAGACGTGTCATAGTATCACTCCTTCTCCATATTTATCGGAGTGCCGACCGTTCCGGCACTCTCTGAGCTGTCAGTCGGTTTGAAATACTCTCCTGGCAGAGGGAACATATACCTGAACATTGCATAGTTAGCAACGTCTAAGAGATATTCGGTGTTTCCGGTTTTCTTGAATTTTTCAAGGCAGAGTTTTAAACTGCCGATAGCATCTACTCTTCCGCTGCCGAAATTGTCTTTTGCAGCTCCGTACTTGTAGTAGCTGACGTATACCCGGTTTTTTCTGAGCTTGTCAAATTCCTCTGAATATTCGCGTTCGATGTCTTTCATAGTTTCACTCCTTATTCGTAGTAATCGTCAGGATCATAGTTCGCAGAAGTCCGCTCCCTGCGTTCTTCCTCGTTTTCGTATTCTGCTAACTTGATGTACCGCTGGTCGTCAATCGGGATTTCAAAGTTTTTCGCTCTCAGCTTTTCAGCGTTACTTCTCAGCGTTTCCGCTGTTTTTCGGTCTGTTAGTCTCATATATCCTCCGTTTCAAAGAAAGATAGTTGCTTATCTTTTAGTTCCTCAGGAACAACGATACCGCCGCACGTTCCTACATAGCCGCATATCTTGTAAAGATTACCGTCATAAGGGCAGAAGTATTCATAATCGTCCTTGCCCTTAACTGATGTGCCACAGTGATTGTAATTCTGAAACTTGCCTTTCCAGTAATTATCATAACAACGTTTCATACATACTCCCTCGGCGGCACAATACAACTCGTAGCCTGCTCGAAAGCCTCTGCCTCAGATGCAGCCTGTTTCTCTGCGGTTTCTACCGCTAAATCGTGTAAGGTCATTTCTTTGCTCCTTTCATACTTTCCAGTTTTCATACTGTGACTCTGCGAAGTCAATCCCATAGTTCTCTTTCAGGAACTTTACACAATGATTTGTAGTGTATGGCTTGCCCAAAACTCCGGTTTTCATAGCCATGTACTCGCTCTCAGTGAGGTCTTTTAGTCTCCTAAGTCTCTCTCCTCCAAAGCCGAACTCCCGGTGGAGCACACACATCATCACAGCGTGAGCCTGGTATGTTGCATCTTGAAGTGCCGCTTCATATATCTTAGTAGTCTGTTGTGTGGCCTCTTCCTTCACAATTCTTCGTATCTGTGATTCTGTTTTAAATACACGTGCTTTCACAATCTCACTTCCCTTTGATTATTTCCTTTTCGCCTACAGAGTATCCTTCGCGCAGACGGCTCTGATATGTAGCGCAGAGCTCAGTAAACTGCTTGTACTCCGTTGCCATTCTGTTATATACCGCGTAAACTTCTACCTTCTTATCATGCCCCTGCTCCTTCGTAAGCTTGCCGGCCTGATAGCTTGCATACAGCCCCATGAGCATATAGTAAAGCATAGCCTCAGGCGGTTTCAGGTCTTTTGGGCACGGCTTACCATGAGCAGCATCATACTCGATTTTCTGTAACAACTCTGACGGCATCATCAACACTCCTTACTATATCAGCAGTACATCCATACCTGTCCCTCATGGCTGAGATGAAATTAAGCTGTTCCGGGCTTGCCTTACCGGTCTCGGTCTTGACTTCGAGGAAATATATTTTCCCGTCCTTGCAGGCTATAAGATCAGAGAAGCCCTTAGGGACTCCTGTATCGAACCATCTACCGTCTGCCATTCTGACCTTGCCTGAGTTGATTCGAAATACTGCATATCCCAGTTCCGAGAGCTTCAATCGGATAGCATTCTGGATGTCATGCTCGGTCATACTCCTATTATCCTCCTCATATTGTCGTATTTGTGCGGTATCGGTATATCATTCATTGCTGCATACCTGATACACCATGCGAACTTATACTTATGCAGCTTCTGGAACTCGACCACCTGAGGCCACGTTTCAAGTACTGCATCCCTGAGCTTCGTATTCCTGATATCATCCTGCCGTTTCATTTCAACCAGGTCTATCTCGACTACAGCCTTATCCTTACGCTGTATCTCCTTGATTGCCTCGTGTCCGCAATATGGGCACTTCTGCAGAGTCGGTGGATATACCGAGAAGCAGTTCGGGCACTCTCTGATCTTGACCATGTTCTCCTGCCTCTTCTTCGGTTCCAGCGTCCACTCTCTATCATCGTCGGGTAGTCCGTGCAGGTAACAGTTGCCTACATGATCTATTATTACAGCTGTCTTTCCTGGCATATACCGCATACTACGCATAGACTGCTGTATGTATAGTGTGAGTGATTGTGTAGGCCTGAGCAGGATCGTGCACTCACAGTCCGGCACATCGAGTCCTTCACCGAAGAGCTCACAGTTAGTAAGTATCATTATCTTACTATCTCGGAACTCCTGCATAATCTTTGTTCTGAGTTCCTTCGGAGTGCTGCCGCTGAGTGCAGCTGCTGTATATCCTGCCTGCCGGAACTGCTCAGCTGTTTTCTCAGCTGCTTCAACCGATGCACAGTACGCTATGGTTTTCTTGTTCTTCGCCAGGCGTTCCCATTGCTTCACGGTCTCACCGTATATTTCCTTGTTCTGCATCAACTCTGCTACTTCGTCGGCCTTGTAGTCACCTGCCTTGACGTGCAGGCCTGATGTATCTGCAAGCTTGACAGAATAATACTTGTAAGGCGATAGATAATGATTATCTATAAGCCACCTGGTAGATACTGACGTTATCAGATCGTCGTACACCTCACCCAGACCGCCCTTGTTCAGCCGGCAGGGTGTTGCTGTGAAGCCAAGCCTCAGAGCGTCAGGGAATGCATCATAGATCTTCTTGTAGCTGTTCGCAGTGCTGTGATGTGCCTCGTCTGTGATGATGATCTGCGGCTCCGGCAGCTTGTCTATGTGCCTGCTCACGGTCTGCACCATGCTCACGCTGCAGCGATCCATGTCCACGCCCTGAGCTGTGAAGGTGTTGGTTATCTGCTCGCACAGCTCTTTGCGGTGTACCAGGAAGAGAACTTTGTTACGCATGCTTGTTGCTGAACGTGATATCTCGGCCTGTATAACTGATTTACCGCCGCCGCAGCCGAGAACCGAGACTATCGATCTATTACCTGACCTGATAGAAGATCTGATGTTATCTATCAACTCAGTCTGATATTCTCTTAGTTCCATTTTCATCCCTCTCATGCAAATATTTGTGCAGCAGCTTTGCTGCCTTGTTCCAGGTGAGCTGATAGGCGATGCCTTTTTTCTTGAGCGTTATTCTCGGATTGCCCTTGAAACTCTCGATGCTAACATCGCCATTGCCTGCTCCTGATCCACGGTACATCTTCTGCAAGTACTTCCCAAAATCACCATACGATGTCTTGAGCGCCTTTTCTTCGTCCTCTCCGTCAATGAAGAACAGCAGAGCTTTAAGAATCAGGTTAGCGTCGGTGACACCGTCCCATTTTATTACTTCCATTGTTTCACTCCTTTTTCTCTCCCCACATTCCCCACGCTTGCCCCACGGGTGTGGGTATACAATTTTTGCCGTTTTATAGCCGTTTATCAAGTGCAAGCCCCACAGCCCCACAAATTCGCGCATTGCTATAGGTATAACAAGTATACTATATGATTTATCTCGCTAAAGTATATATGTCGTATATTTTTTAGTATATGTCCGGGGGAATGTGGGGCTAAATACAAACAGCCTGTTTATATCGCTGTATAGCGTCTTTTCGTAAGCCCCACAAACGTGGGGAAATTTACAGTAAATCAAGTTCTTCTCCAACAAGTTCGTCAACTCTGTCTTCCATTGGTAAGTGCAGGATATAATAATGGCTGCGTATACCATAGACTGTTGTCTTAACCGTTTTGTGGCGATCAGTACTGCTTTTGTTGTATTCAAGCAATCCGTTGCTATCCATCCAGCTTATAGTTGCCGTCTTTGAATAACCTTCATCGCTCAGGCACTTCGTAAGCTTTGAAGCATTGATCCAGACCTTGTCTTCCATGATCTTGCCCCAAACCTCGCCTGGATTCTCGTCAGGCTTTAAAAATCTTGACTGATTCATTGCGATATAATCACACAGGAAATTATAAGCTCTCTGACCTGCTGATACTTCGGATTTTTCTTTCAGGAACCCGGATATCTGATTGACTGTAAGTGCCTTACCGCTATGGAATATGTACTTATCTGCCAGCTCGTCAGCTATCAGGAGCATTGCTGCTGCCATTGCCTGCTTTTCTGTAGAGTCACCGCTTGATAGCTCCTTGAAGAGCTCACGGTATTTGGTGCGTGCCTGTTCGAGATCTTCTCCGGTAAGCGATTCGATGAACTGTCTGCCGGCGTGGCCGTAGTTCTGCTTAATAATCGCGGATGTTGCGAAGCCGTCCTTGATAACGCTCTCTGAAGCTCGGCACTCGATATCAATAACTCTGTTCACGGCACCAGCTCCTGCCGAAGCCTGCACTATCGGAGATTCACCGGTAGTAAGTATGCACAAGCTCCACGTTGGAACCTTATCGATGCCGCCTGCTCTGTTGCCTCGGCCTCGGCCTACTCCCTGCGCCAGCTGATATACATCGAACTTACTGTGACCGTGTGAATCTTTACTGAGCTGTAATTCGTCAATGCACAACGGTACGTTATTAAGGAATGCCGCTGTGCGCTCACAGGAGACTTGTGTTGAGTTAAAGGTCTGTATATACTGACCTACATCAGGATTGCCCCAGACCGATGCTGCAAGCATCAGACCGACCGTCTTGCCGGTACCGGACTCAACTCCCCAGAGGTGCACGAAGAACGGAAGGCAGCCTATCTTGTTCAGCAACGGACTTGCGAACGAAGCTGCAAGCATTATCTGCGCTGTGAGCGAATCCGTACGGCATTTCTGCGCCTCTGCGAGCCAGGTGGTATAATTACCTCTCGAAGAAATAGCGTCGTAAATAGTGCGATAATTTGCTTCACCGTCGAAGATAAGATCATCCACGTAGGGTGAGAACTGACTGCCGTCTCCGATATATCCGAGTCTTCCCACTGATTCCGTTTCCGGTATGATATCCGGATTGAAGGTTTCGACATCACACAGGAACTCAGATAGCAGCTTTGCTGACTTCGATGTGACCGAAACGCCAAGAGCCGAAAACTGAATAATTTTTGCGCTGTCAAATAAATCGCGCTTGCTTGCTATGAAATCACGCCAGTATTTACCCTTGAAGAATGCGACACGGAGCTTCTCTTCTCCTGTATCGATATTGACAAGTCTTTCGACCGGCATAATAGGATGCTGGCAAGCGTATTCCTCACGCTCTTTGAGTACCTTTGAAACGCCGGTACTGTCGCAGTGCCAGTCTCCGCATTCAAGCTCAAGGGGCTGGCTCGGAAAGTCAGAAGGGTTAAGCAGCGTTAGTGAACTTGAATTCACTTTGCGCATACCGCTTTCAAAGCTCTTATAAGTCTGCTTGAATCTGCGATACCCACACTTAGCTGCTTCAATGCTTACGCGCTCAAGAGCTCTCTGCTTCAGGAACGGAGTAGGCTGATAAAATACTTCTTTGTACGGCTCCTCGGTTTCGGTGAAGTCAAATAGGCAGTAGTGGAAGCGCCACTCCAGGCCGTTCATATCATCAGTGTTGACACCACCGTTCTTCGCAGCCTCAAAGCATCTGACGAATAGTGACATCTTATTCGCCGTCTTCGCAGCTTTGCGGAGCGTAGTCAGATTATCTGTAAGATTATCCTGTGTCTGACTGTAATACGCTATATTTTCAAGAGCGTCGATTATTGCTTCTGCTTCATTTTCACTGGTATAGCAGGCAGCTGCCTGCTGATCTGTTAATGTATAGATACTATCACCTTCTTTCAGCTATTTTCTGAAAGAATTAGAATGGAACATCGCCGTCGCTGAGGATCTCTTCAAAGTCGCTCAGATCCACCGCTGCAGTGTTGCTATCCTGAGTTGCAGCAGGAGTCTTACCCATGATACCTATGTACTCGCAATTAAGTGTCTTATATGTCTTGCCATCATAATCGTTAGTTTCGAGCTTGCCGATGCAGAATACTGTATCGCCTTTCTTTATAACGCTTGCTGCTCTTGCCTGATCATGCCAGGCGATGCAGTTAGTCCAGATTGCTTCACCGCGTTCACCTTCGTTCTGAGCTGGTTTTGTTGCGACCTTAACACTCCACTTAGTGTATGTTTTGCCGTTCTGAGATGTCTTTGTTTCTGCATCCTTTGCCACGAAGCCGGATACCATGAAGCTTCCGTCCTGTAATTTACTGTACATTTATAAATTCCTCCCTGTGCTGATGAATATAGACGTATTCGCTGTTATCGCCTATGTTTTCAAGCAACCATTTATCACATTTTTCTTTGCTCAGATGCGTTCTGAGCACTCTGTATTCGTATATATACTGCCCGAGCACTTCCTTAGCTCGGATCCGTTCCTGTATCTCAGGTTCGCTGTAGTTAGCTTCTACAAGGTAGAGGTCATAGCCTTTCGCAGATATGCCATCTAAAGTGACTGTATCAGTCATATATATAGCTTTCTCTGCTCCGGAGAATATCCGCCAGCCGCAGTTCGGTACATCATGATAGAGCTGTACCGGCGACAGCTTGAAACTGCCGTAGTTATAGAGCTTACCGACTTGCAACTGATCAATATTGAGTGGTGACACTCCACAGTGTAGCAGTTCAGCCGTAAGCCACTTACAGCAAGCGAACCGAAGAGTTGGACGCTCAGCTGCAAGCTTACGGACAGTAGTTGCATTGAAGTGATCTGAGTGAATATGTGTTAACACAACTATTTTCAGATCCTTCTTGACCTTGCTCAGAGCCCGGAGAGATACTCCGCAGTCAATGAGCATGAAGCCATTTATAAGAACTGCATTCCCGGAAGAGCCGGAAGCGATTATCTTATAGTTCATCGAATGATACATCTATAGGTTCGTCTTCTGGCTCCGACTGAGGAACAACCTCTGGCTCCGGCTGAGGTATTGTCTCAGCATCCACTGGGAAATCTTCACTCGGTCTTGCAGGAGGGAGCTCGTCTGTTTCATACATTCCTCCGAGATCTTCAACGAATGTCTCACGCAGCGCTCTTACCTTAGCTACCTTCTCGACCATTGTGCCACCTTTAGCCGCCCAGTTCATATTCAAACCACCGCTGCCTTTACGCTGTGCTACTTCGTCAAATGCCACACTGCAATATGTCGGATACTTCCAGTCCTTGCGGTATACTTTCGCCCAGCCGCCAACGAGCTTTTCACTGTCTTTAAGGTAGAATGTTCCTGCTCGTTCTGTAATATCTCCAGTCTGTACATTCTGCACAATAACGCCGCTTTCGATTCCGTCGAAGTTGGGGTTGAGAACCGCACGTTTAAGAACCGCGTCCTTACCTACTACAATCTGAGCAGGGTTGCTGCCGAACTTGATGCAGTAAGCCTCTTTGAGGAAAGGATTGAGCTTGCGTACCTTACAGAGCTCGGTGAAGAACTTGAACTCCGGGAGCGTGATCTTGCCGCCATCGCCCACTATGTACTGCTGTACTATCGACGGAGTAAGTCTTATCTGCTCACCGTCTATGTCATATACTACTGCCAGCTCCTGCTTCGGAGCTTCCTGATTCTGCTTATTCATACTTGTATCCTCCATTATCTAAGAATGTTTTGAGTCTTCTGAGATCATCCTTTGTAGCCGTAACTGTAAATCTGAGAGTATATTTCTTCTCTTCAACAGGAGCCGGGGATTCAGGAATTGGTGCCGGTACCGGCTCCGGAGCTGCCGCTCTGATCTCTGCAAGTCGCTGTTCCTCAGCGGCACGTCTTGCCTCAGCCTCTTCAATGCGCTTCTTTTCGTCTTCGATAGCCTTGAACCTTGCCGTAACACCAGTTATAGCAGCGGAAACGTTAAGCGTTTTCTTGTACTCTACAAGTATCTCAGCCTTGTGCTCCTGAGTATCGATAAGAGCGAGATCGTCGCATATCTTATCGATAAATGTCTTAGCCTGCTCTTTAAGACTCTTCATGCTCGCAGACAGTGTGATGTTGATATTAGCCTGCTCAAAGGTTACGAAGTCGATGTTTTTGCACTCAAGATATTCGTCGAAGTAGTCCTTGACCTCTGTTGACTTCTTGTCTTTGAGTTCCTTTTCTACACTGTCAATCTTAGTTTTTAACTCCTTGTCGGCAGCCTTATATGTATCAGATACGCAATCCTTGTACACTGCCTCGAACTTCTCATAGGGAGTCATTACAGCCGTCTTGACTTCCTTACGCTTCTCTTCCCAGACCTTGAACTCTGCGTTGAGCTCAGCTCTGGCTTTCTTCACTTCCTTTACGGTTTCGTCGGTGCAGACAAGCGATGTTGCTGTCTTTACCCTTTCAATAACGGTCTCCTTGACCTGTGCGAGCTGCTCCACGATAACCGGAAGCTGCTTGACTACGATAATTTCATTGCTCATTGACAAATCTCCTTTTCTGTGTTAAGATAATTGTGGTTATATTTGTTTTTGCTCCCTTCGGGGAGCTTTTTTTCTTATTTTATGGCTCCTGTGAGCCTCTTCATAGCATCGAAGCTGTAAACCTTTACGCAGTCACCCTTAGGCTCATAATCGCCGTTAAGGTTATAATTATCATACCAGCCTTCGGGCGCATTCGTGTCGATCATAAAGAAGTATCTGTCCTCGCCACTGCGTTCATTGATAGCCTGTGCGATATCTTCTATCGTAAGAGATCCACGCTTTTTCATTACCCAGTAGCCGTCATCGCTATAATCGAACTCAACTGTTATTCCTCTTTTCACTGCAATCACCTCACGCAAACAGCGCTCTGATGCAGTGCTCAACGTCTTCCGGAATGTCCGTGAAGTCTTCACCGTCAACTCCTACGACTACCGCAGGACCAACTATCTGAGTGTTGGCGACATTTGATGCAATGGGATTCGGTGCCATACCTCGCAGCAGTCCTTCCTCGTTGACGATCATCACGGCTTTACCGGGAACAAGAGGAACTGTCTCGATAAATCCTTCCACGGCAGCCTGTAAAGCATCAAGGGTGTTCTCGATGTTCACCGGTACAACTGTGCAGCCTTCAATTTTCAGTGCTTTCATTTTTGCTTACCTCCTCCAGCCACGCAGTCAATATACCAATACGGTCTCTGAATTTCTCATTATGCTGCAAAAGGCTCTTGACCTGGTCTTTGTTCTGATTAATCATATACTGAAGTTCTGTGATTTTATCTTCAACGGCAGCTATTACCGGTGCCGGAATATCCGCTTTCTTCGGCGGCGCTGGTATGACCTCCGGCTTCTTGTAGGGTATCTTAACCTGCTGTTCCTGCTTTCTCTGCTGTTCAAGACTTTCCTCAAAGATCTTCTGCTTATCTTCCTGTGAGATATTCGGCGTATAGTTGTGTGCCTTCTTCAGCTGGCCTCTCAGGTGATTGAATTTCCGATTGTCTTCTCCGCTTGCAACGAGTATTCCGATGATGCGTTCTATCGGACAATCGTTCAGCTCTGCGAGGATCTGCACCTGCTCGCCTTTGTTTTTCGCCTGACGGTATCTAACGCAGATCTCTTCATTCGACATTGCCAATCCTGACATTACTTGTTCACCTCCGCCCATAGGGTTTCGCGATTCTCGTGCTGAGTCCAGCGCTTGTTCATCTGCTTGTATGCAGGCTTTCTATACTTCTCGCGGCGCTTCTGTGTGCTCCACTCGTCGTATTCTTCTTTCAGGATTCTGCCCTCGCTGATAGCGTACATAATACAGAACGCTGCTATCAGGACGGCTGCGGTTACTGCGATGTTGTACATACTTCCTTCTCCTTTCACGGCTTGTCCACATAGCCCCGTAGGACTATATCTCATTGTTCATAAGAGGACGTGCCTCTTCAGGATGTGCAGAGCAGTATGAGCTGAGGGCCTTTCCTATGTTCTCAGCCATTCTGGACACACATTCCGCTCTCTTTTCGGGGGTAAGACTGTCGAAGCGCACCGGTGGAGCTCCACCGATAGATATGTAACTTACGCATTTGAGTTCATTACGTTTTGCCATAATAACATCTCCTTTCGGTTGAGTATATGCGATATGGGTTGTACCGGTTGTCACCTGCTCCGCTATGTGATATAATGTTTGCGGAGGGAGGTGAAATAATGAGACTAAATCCCGATTGCATACGGGATATTCTTTTAGCTGTTGAAGATAATACTGGTATTTCTTCAGTAATGGAAGTAAATGAAGAAAACTATGCTCAGTATCAACAGCTGGGAAAATACAAGTATGAAGAAGCTGCGTATCATATAGTTCAATGTAATCTCAGCGGATATTTTACCGATTTTGCCGCAAGAATAGATGATAGCTATATGATAGTTGACCTTACTCCAAAAGGTCACGAATTCTTGACAAATATAAGGAACGACAATAACTGGAAGAAGATAAAAGAAGCTGCTCAGAAAATAGGTTCTTTTTCTCTAAGTGTACTTGCCGATATTGCTAAGAATTTCATTTCGTCTCAAATCTGATCAAGCAAACAGATTTGTATTTAGTATTCTTTCGATTGATCTCATAGAGAGCCGGATCTCCTGCTCTCTTTTTTCTCTCTCGAAGCTCTCATCAATGATAGACTTGATTTGATTCCATTCATTTTCGGTCATGCCCTCTAATGATTTGATTTTTCCGAGAAAGAAATTTTTTCTTTCCTCAGTCAATCTCTCCCCCTCCTTTCTGCCTGTATCGCTTACAGGTTTTTACTTTCCTTCTTGTTTGTTGCATTATGCAACTACACGACTAAAAAAATACTTGCCAAAGTCGCCGGTATCAATACCAAGCACATCGGCAATTATTTCGGCTTCATCAAGAGACATATCACGCTTGCCATTCAACTTCTGATTGACGGTACAAGTCTTTATACCGAGCTTATCAGCTAACTCTGATTGTGTGATACGTTTCTCTCTCATCAGCCCTTTGAGCTTATCAGTATTTATCATAGCCCCTCCTTTCTGTTGCGTTATGCAACTTCCGTGTTTTTATAATACCACGTTTGCTTTCATTTGTCAATAGCAAAATGCAACTTTTTTTGTGAATTTTAAAAAAATCTATTGCAATATGCAATTTTTTGTGTTATAATACATCTAACGAAGGAGGTGAGCGAATTGGCAAATAACAAAAAAATAGGCGAAAGAATTAAACAGGTTCGTGAAGAAAAAGGTTTAACTCTTGAAGAACTTGCCAAACAACTTGGACTAAATAAATCAACTATACAAAGGTATGAATCAGCTAAGATTGAAAAAATCAAACTACCTATTATTGAAGCAATCGCTCAGCAGCTTGATGTAAACCCAGAATGGCTTTCAGATAAAACAGAAATAAGAACATCTTATACAATACCTGTCTCTGAATATGATCCAATTTTCAATCAAATTGGAAGCGGCAACATTACCGACCGTGTTATTGACGTATCGCTTATTACTCATACTGATACCGTCCCCATACCTCGCATTGGTCAAGTCGCAGCTGGTATCAACTGCTACGCTGAAGACAACATCGAGGAGTATATCCCGACTGATCGCGACATACTTAAAGAAGGCTATCAGTATTTCTGGCTTTCCGTGATTGGTGACAGTATGGAACCGGAATTGAGAGAAAGCGATCTTGTTCTCGTCCGGGAGCAGAAAGTACTTGAAAGAGAATGCTATGCAGTCGTTCGCATCGACGATGAGGACGGCGTTGTAAAACGTGTAAAGGTCGAAGCTGATAAGATCACATTAACAAGTGTGAACCCCTATTATCCGCCGAGAGAGTTTTGCAAGGAAGATATGAACCGTATATCTATCGTGGGACCTGTGCTCGAAGTAAAGCGCAGATTCAATCCTTAAAAGGAGGGAACACATTATGAAAAAACTATTATGTACACTTGTAGCACTTACCTGTGTCTTAAATCTTACTGCTTGCGGAAGCAGTTCTGATAGTTCAAGTAATCTTGAAACAACAACCGCCTCTGCAATTGCTTCATCCGAATCAACAAGTGCAGCAACAAGCAAAGTAGATGAAGTTGATGAAGACATTAACCTCAGTTCTATTTGTTCCTGGGTTACTTCAAAAATATGGAACGATGGTTTCTGTAATATTTACCATTATGTAGAAAGCGGCAAAGACGCTATTGGTCAAGAAATGGATATAGAGTTTACTATAGATAATCTAAAAATCGCCTATGCTAAGAAGGATGCTTACAACGATTATATCCAATCTTTAGACGATTCTATACCAGAACAGGCTCAGCTTATAAACGCCTGGAATAAAATGAAAGAGCAGATAGATATTTTATATAAAAAAGTAACAACTGAGCTGCCACGTCCTGCTGATAAAACATATGAGTTTAAGTATTCTCTTTTCAAGCAGTATTTTGATACCTTTTATGATCTTTGTTTTGAAATAGATGATCCAGTATTCAAAAAAACCAAAAACGCTTCAGGGCATACTACCTCAAATACTGAAACAATGTCAGCCGCAGCTGTTACTCAAACTACAACAAAACCGATCAGCGAAGATTCAAGTAATAACAAGGATGTTGATCTTGATGACATCAATGTTTCAAGAGTTAACGGCGATGTTATTCTTACAATGCCCTCTGATATAATCAGTTCAGATGGAGAAAACTCTTTTGAAGATATATTGAAAAATCCCCATATAAAAGGAGTTACTGATAACGGTGACGGAACTGTGAAAGTAGTAATACCCGAATCTGAATATGATGCACTAATGAATGAAATTCACGAACAATTTGCTGAAAGCATAAAAGAAATTGTCCAAAGTGAAGAATATCCTACTATTACAGACATTAAGTTTAATGATGAGTTTACTTCTTTCAAGATATATGTTACAGATCAACAGTCTTTTGATGACAGTACAGATAGTATAGTCTTTTTAAGTCTTTATTTGATAGCAGGATATTACGCTTATTTCGACGGTCGTGAAGTTACTGAAGAAGATCTGGAAATAAGGCTTTTTGATGCTAATGGAAATGAATTCTTTGAAGAAGATTAATAAGTATATAGCAAGGAGCTATCTATGAATATAATCAAATACCCTTCAGAGGAAGCCGTGAACGCAGCTTTGACGGCAGGCTGACTATCAACATCAAAGAGCTCATATAATAAAAAGCCCCTGCTTCGTGCAGGGGAGAAGGTGTATTATTATTCTAAATAAAAATCTCTGATAGTAATTATATATTCATTACCTGCCTGACTCAAGATCAAACTGCCAAACTCAGAATCAAATGTATAGCTTTTTTTCACAAGGTCAAGTAATTCATCTAAGGAATTAATGGTAACATAATCTTTATTATTCTCTCTTGTGATTTTTGGCAAACCATAATGCCTAATGTTCTCCATTGAACAACATTTGATCTGTATTTTCATAAAAATCAACTCCTGAAAGAAGGTTTTATAATTGAAGGCTTTTTTAAATGAAATACGTTCTGCACTTAATGCAGGATTATATAGGATAGCACTTGTCAGCGCCCTCACTTTGCCAGATGTATGCGCACAGCTTTGTCCTGACACAACCAATAATTCACAGCCGTCTGAAGTGAGTACTCGCTATCAGCAATGGTATAATGAATATGCAAAAGATAAATGCTTATTAGACGCAAGAACTTGCTATCTATACCGCTGCTCTATGGTACATAACATAAAAAGCACACTAAAAACAAGCGATAAAATCGCTTTCTTTGTCCCCGGAACAAGCGTCTGTGCATTTATGGACTGCACTGTTAATATAACATATAAAGATATTAATGGCGATGATATAATTGAAAAAGCAAGGATGATTGATATCAATCTCTTTATTGAAGGAATGATAACAGCAACTGAAGAATGGTTGAAAAAAGTTGAAAACGATCCATTGTTCAAGTACAATTATCAATTTTTTCTGCAAGAGAGACCTGAAAGCCCTTTGCGAATGCTGTCAGGCGGATTGCCGGTTTATTAACTGTTCTCTGCTATTTTATTATAACATACATTTTCATAATAATCAATATTAGGAGCTGATAATATGAAGACCGCCGCCGCATACATAAGAGTCTCGACCGACGACCAGATCGAGTACAGCCCTGACTCGCAGCTCAAAGCCATACGCAAGTACGCAAAGGAGCACCAGCTCATTCTGCCGGAGGAGTTCATTTTCGTGGACGAAGGTATCTCTGGCCGCAAAGCAGACAAGCGACCGTCATTCCAACGCATGATAGGCACGGCAAAGCTGAAACCGAAGCCGTTTGATACTATCCTGCTGTGGAAGTTCAGCCGTTTCGCCCGAAACCGTCAGGACAGTATCGTATACAAGTCAATGCTCCGTAAACAGTGCGGTATCGACGTTGTATCTATCTCGGAGCAGCTCGGTGAGGACAACACTTCTATCCTCATTGAGGCACTCATCGAGGCTATGGACGAATATTACAGCCTCAACCTCGCAGAAGAAGTCAAACGCGGTATGAACGAGAAGTTCTCACGCGGAGGAGTAGTATCGCAGCCGCCGTTCGGCTACAAGATGAAGGACGGCATATTCGCTCCTGATGAAGTCAATGCGCCAATAGTGCAGATGATCTTTAACGACTATCTCACCGGTATGGGAGCACGGCAGATTGCGACCAAACTAAATGAAATGGGGATACGGTCTACCAAGGGGAACCTCTTTGAAAACCGCACCGTCGAATACATACTTACAAATCCAACTTACATAGGTAAACTTCGCCGCAGTAAAAATGGCAGAGACAATCTCGACCGTTTCCATGAAAACAGTGATAACACTCTTATCATAGACGGCAGGCACGAACCTATCATATCTGCTGAGATATTCGAGGCAGCTCAAAGCAAACGTGCAGAGGTCAAAAAGCAGTACACCAGATACGCAAGGCAGTCACCTGCTGAGTTTATGCTCAAAGGCTTAGTACGATGCGACTCCTGCGGTGCTACTTTGACTATGATGTCTTCGGGGAAGTCCTTGCAGTGCCACAACTACGCTCGTGGAGTCTGTAAAGTCTCTCACGCTATAACACTAAGTAAAATTAACTCAGCTGTAATCGAGCGCCTGAAAAGTGATTTTTCTAACCAGCACTTTGAGATCAATATTGCTCCGGCACAGCAAAGCAACACATCCCCTGACCTCTCCGCCCTGGTAGAACGTGAGGAAAAGAAACTCTCACGAATCCGTGAGGCATATATGGCTGGCATAGACACTCTGGAAGAATATAAGCAGAACAAATCTGCGATACAGGCAAGAATTGACGAGTTGAAAACTGCTGCTCCCCCTGAGCCGTTGGGCGAAGCTCAGATCAGGAAGATCATCTCCGGCAAGATCAAGGCAGGCCTGGAGATCCTCGAAAGCGACGAGACAAGCGAAACTCTCAAGAACATCACGCTCCGCAGTATTGTGGACAGGATCATCTTCATCAAACCCAAAGGCACAGTCGAAATTTTTTATAAGATTTAGAGTATATCTTTGTGGAACTCTGACCGCCAAGCTGCGAAATTATCACCTTAGCGAGTTTGGCATTAGGTGTTTTGATATTAACGGGATACTGAAGTTTTTTCTCATACTGCCACATACATTAGCTCCTTTCCCACGGCCACGGATCGTCGATCCAGTTCCAGTGCTGAGAGTCGTTGTTCTGTTCAGGTTTCAGGGGACCGTACTTAGCCGTAAACTCATTCATACAGTCCTTGCGGAGCTTTTTGTAGTTATCGAAAAGGCTGAGAGCGCGGCGGCAGTTCGGGTGGGTGTCGAGATAGAGGTTGAGTTCCTTGAGAGCAAAATCGTACTTTTTGATCTTCCTGAGGAGCATTTGTCTTTCATTCATTTCAGCTGACCTCCTTTGGAAAATGGAAGGTCGAGTTCGGGAAAGAGAGTGCCTGCACGGAGGGCGGCATCATCGTCGTAGACCTCTCCCCACTGCTGGAAAGGCACATATGCCATTGCAAGGGGAGTTTTTGAGGGAAAGCGAGAGACCGCTGCGGGAGCGGTGTATCTATCATTTTCCGGAAGGTAGTTTTCTCTTTCGCGGAGAATAAATCCGTTCATATCATCGAACAGATCAAGTTTCATAGAAAATTCCTCCTTTCGTGTGATGAAGGTGAGTGTGAACTGCACACAGTCTATACTATGCAGCACGAGGAGGAGCGGTTACAGGTGCGATATTGACAAAAATGAGATTTTGATGTATAATGTTGATAAATTTACAGAACAGTTTCATCGGAGGTGGAGAATAATGCAGGATAAGCCTGAAAATGAAGAAATAGAGAAAACAACGGCTGTTCCGGAAGAGGAACTCAGACGTCAGGAGGCAGAAGCTAAGGTCGCGGAGATGTTTGCTGCTGCGAAAACAGTTTCCAAACGTGACAAGAAAAAGAAATCCCCTTCCGATGAGGAGATCTCCGCTTTGGAATTTCCGGAGGACGGATACGGCTATGAGGAAAACGATGAAGAGCTTCCGGGACTCTTTTCGCGTGAAAGTCTCAGCAAGCTCCGCAGAAAAAAGGAACCTGACAACGCTATCGACCTGTCCGAGCTGACTGAAAGGGAGTACACTCCGGAGGAAGCTGAGGAGAAGATAGCGAAGGTATTTGCGGCAGCAAGCGCTCAGCAAGCCAAGTCAAAAGCAAATAGATCTCCGATGTCTATGATCGGACTGGAGCTTGCTCTGCTGGAATCACTTTCGTTTTTCCTGTTCATTGCTTCGATGCGCTCCGGCATTCCCGGACCGTTTTCGCCTGTTGCAATATTCCTGCCGATAATTATCGGAATGGGATACCGAATGATATTTCAGCAGCTCAATCTCTTTGAAGCTGCTTCAAAATGCAAACCGCATATTATCATAGCCGTTTTCTTTTATGTGTGCCTGCTTATTACGATATGATCAAGAAAAAAACTATGAATGAACTGCTGAAATTCATTAACGATAATGGTGTGAGCGGTACGGAGATATTCGTTGAGCTCTGTGCTATGCCGGACAAGATACCGTTTTATGAGAAATTCGGCTTTGCTTCAAATGAAGCACAACGACTGAAAATGATGTATAAAGTGAAATAGTTCACAATGCAGAAATACGGATTGTAGGGGCGCCCTCTGGGCGTCCTTGTCGTATGGAATATCAAAGCGCAGCGTCAGATTATCTGCGGAACGCCGAGGCGGCGTTCCCTACGGTGTTTCAGACGTACAATCTGTTTTTTCTTACAAGCAAAAGAGCTTCCCGTTACAGGAAGCTCTTTCTGATATCTGCATATAAAAAGGACGGCT
>ODAI012945464.1_pt1 | contig 17983 bp, 18 predicted proteins | sample 1539321 | NCBI WGS metagenome assembly ODAI01 (sample SAMN02144231, study PRJEB22623) | gut metagenome | biome: sheep rumen | host: Ovis aries | place: New Zealand | reverse complement strand
CGCCGCAACAACACCGTTCACAAAGTCCCTACAGAGCGCTTCATATCTCTCCGGTGTTCCCATATCCTTGACATACTCCGGACTGTCATAGCAGAACATCTTCCCTGTTCCACAGAGTGGTTTCAGAATCTGACGGTCAAGATCAACTTTGACCCTTCTTCCATCCACTTCAGTTCCAATGGCCTTGACATCAATGCCGGACATATCCAGTGCAACCGGGTCGATAACGTGAAGCCCTGCGTTCACTCTGTTTGCATACCATTGCGGCCTGACATCCTCTTTGGTGAGCCACCGTCTAACACCGCTGTCCGCTCCTGCAATCAGCACACCGCTGTCATAAGGATGGCTGTTCGGATGTGTGAAGAGAGTAACGAAACCGCCATGAACGTGGTGATACTCCACAAATCGGTTAAAGTTAATGTCGAACACAGCATCGGCATTCAGGAGCAGGAACGGCTCTGTCAGCTGATCTCTCAGCTTGAACAATGCTCCTGCATTCCCCAGCGGTTGCTCCTCCACGAAGTACTCGATGTTTACCCCAAACCGACTACCATCGCCAAAATGGTCTTCAATCTTCTCGTGCATGTGGGAAACAGTAAGGATAATGTCTGTAAAACCTTGAGCTGCAAGGCTCTCAATCTCCCACTCTAAAACAGGTTTCTTTATACCATCTTTGTTCTTTATTGGTATCAGCGGTTTCGGGATATCTGGAAACATTTCGGATATTCTTGTTCCCCTGCCACCTGCCATAATTACTGTCTTCAATCTTCTTCCCTCGGCTCAAACATCTCAGGACTATAATGAATGACCCTCGTGCCACCATCTTCAAAGCGGAATGGAACGTATAACAGATCCTTCATTGCTTCCATTACTGCTGCTTTCTTTTCCGGTTGCACATAGAACACAAGGAATCCGCCACCGCCTGCGCCGAGAAGTTTCCCACCAAGAGCACCAGCAGCAATACCTTTCTCATAGAGAGCATCAATAGAATTTGTAGTTATGGCTCCGCCAGTTTGCCTCTTCAGTCGCCAGGTTGTATCAAGAAGACGTCCAAAGTCATCGAGATCAGAATGCTTATCTTCGAGCACTTTCTCCGCATCATCCACAAGGGCATACATCTGCTGAAGCTGCTTCACCTTTTCGTCATAACCAGCCTGGTTCGCTTTCTGCATCTCCGAGCTAAAACGGGTAAATCCTGTGAAGAACATCAGTAGATTATCGTTAAGCTGTTTCTTCCGATCCGGATGGATAATGATAGGCTTGACATCGTAAGTTCCATCTTTATTGAATTCGATCCTGTTCATACCGCCAAAAGATGCGGCTATCTGGTCTTGCCAGCCACCGGCTTCTGCACAAAGGACACGCTCCAAGTAGATTGCTTCATCAGCAAGTTTCTTCTTATCTGCGTATTTGCCTTTCAATGCGTAGAAAGCATTCAACATTCCGACGGCAAATGAAGACGACGTTCCAAGGCCAGATCGTGCTGGAAGGTCAGCTTCATAGGTCAATCTGATCTCATACATATCCAACATCTTCATAGCGTTCCGAATTGCAGGATGTTGAATTTGATCAATTTCAGTCACACGCTCTGTCTTGCTATAAGAAAGCTCTGTAGAATAATCAAAAAACCTCGGAAGATGACGTACATTCACATAGCAGTATTTATCAAAAGTCGTGGAGAGCACTGCACCACCATGCTCACGGAAAAAGCTCTCCATATCTGTTCCGCCACCGAAGAACGACATTCTAAAAGGTGTCTTTGTTATTATCATCTTCGTTACTCTCCTCAATACCGGCTTTTGCCGATTCCTATAATCGACAAGTCCTGATGAAGATACATCGCTATGTCTTCATCATGGCTTGCTGATTTCTTTCTTACGGTGTTGTGATATAGCCACAACTCCTGTTCCAACTGCCACTCCTATCCAGTCCTTAACCAGATCAACCACATCGAATTCTCTCGTCGGCAGCAGTACTTTAATTCCTTCATCTGTCAACCCAACACAGCATCCCACAGCCAATATCGCCCACCAGGTCCAACCGCATTCCTTGCCATACAAACACAAGGTAATTCCGAAGAGGAAATACAACACAAGGTGCGCATTGGAGCGGATGCTGTGGAAATCGCTCTTCAAACCAAATCTCTCCAGCCACAGCCGCAAACCTTCACTGAGTTTCGCAGTGCCTGTTGCGTCCTGTAATGTAAGGAGCAAAATGATTAACTGCTGCAATGAGCAGGATTCCATAAACTCTCTTTTTCACATCGTTGTATTCTCCATCTGTTCCCCGCCATCATCGCCGGCGTATTTTTGCACATTAGAAGTAATAGTTTTCTTTCCTCTTGCTCATGTTCGCAGTAGCCCTTTTCGGCGCAATTTGAGGTGGTTTTATTGGCTTGGGCGCTATATGCAGTGGCTTTCAGCATCATAAGCGCCATATATAGTGCAATTCCTATTAAATTGCACATTAGAAGTAACAGGACATTAAATGGGACCTATCCACCTAATCACTCCTTTCCACCCCGGTCATTTAGGACCTGTTCGTTTTAATTCGGAAAAAGAGGATTCTATACGCAGTTATCTACGGCATTAATATTCCCTGCCATTAGTGGCAATCAAACTTCCTATTGTTCAATAAATGCGGCTGTAAACATTGAATCCGTTAATCCTGTCCGATTAATGACACAATGCAAAATGTAGAGAATGATAATAGAACTCTTTTGATATTTGGAATGATAATAATAAAGACATATTCGCAACTATAATTGCGCATATGTCTACACGTTAATGGATTTCGATATTGGTGATTAAGCTTGAAGATGAGTAATTCAGTAGATGCAACATTTGCATTCCCTAATTGCAGGTAGAACACTAAAATACTGTCCGCGGAGATGACCTGATCAAAAGTCAACAATCGTACATCGCCTCGCAGCTTTATCCTGCGTCCTTGCCATCTCCTGATTGCTGAAATATTATATTGGTATCAAGCAGTACAAATCTGCTCATAGACACATGTATTATTCTATTCACCCTACAGCGAAGAATAACAGGATGCCGCAAGGGCCTCCTGTGCCATGCTTACTCCGCTCCGCGTCTTGTCAGCACTACTACAATTGTCTTCAAAATGATCTTCAAGTCAAGAGTAAGACTCCAGTTCTCTATATACTCCCGATCAAGCCGTACCACTTCATCAAAATCCGTTATATCACTCCGTCCACTCACCTGCCACATGCCGGTAATACCGGGCTTTACACTCATTCTGGCGCGATGCGCCGGTTCATATTTGCTCCACTCGTCCAATGTCGGAGGACGTGTGCCCACAAGGCTCATATTGCCGATGAGCACATTAAAGAACTGCGGAAACTCGTCGATCGACGTATTACGGATGAAATTGCCGATTCCCGCGGGCTTCCCGTTCTTGTCCTTCTTTTCGCTTCCGATAATGCGGGGGTCGTCGTCAAGCTTGAACATCATGCCGCCGGAGATCTTGTTCTCCTTCATGAGCTTCTGCTTGCGTTCCTCCGCGTCCATGTACATGCTGCGGAACTTGTACATCTTAAAGGTCTTGCCGTTCCGCCCGACTCTCTCCTGTTTGAAGAAAATCGGTCCCGGGGATTCCTTGCGGATCCTCGGTGCAATGAAGAGGTACAGGATGCCGGTGATGATGCATCCTACGATTCCACCCAGTATGTCGACTGCCCTCTTGACTGCATAGGCACCGGGTGTCACAGCACTCATACTATTAACCAGTACCTTGTATGGGCCAATCTTTTGGATGTCATTTACCCGCCATTCGGAAAAGACATCCATAGAGAAGCTTACGGTAATGCCCATATCCATCAGGGCCTTCATAAAATCCAGAGGGATCAGGCTCTCATGAGGCTGGAGGATGAATACCTCATCGACCCAGCCGCGCGTCACCTCACCGATCGTCTCCGGTGTCAGGAGTCCGGCCCTAATGCTATACTGCTTTTTGATCTTTTCTAAGAGGCCATTCTCATCCTTCTCATCCAGAAGAATTACCGCGGACAGGACATAGTCACGAAAGGCCTTTCTCTTAGTCAGCTTTTCAATCGCCTCATCAGCAATCCCTGCTGAGGTTACAAGAACCAGAGACCTCATGTGTCTCGGTCTGCTCCGCAGTACCCTTTCCTTATTAAGGAGCCGCACCGGTACGGCAATTATTACAAATAGTACCGCCGTAATGCCATACTGAAGCCTCGAGACAATGCCCGTCTGATGCATCGCGAACAGGATCACCAGACTGATCACCATGCATTCGCTGATGTAGCTGCAGACATGCAAAAACTCCTCAAGCTTGCCGCGTCTGAGGATATTCTTGTAGTTCTGCGTAAACAATATCGTCAGCAACTCTCCCAGTACCAGTATCAGTGCCTGAAACCTTGAGTTATAGGACTGATACGGATGGGAATTTCCTGTCAGTATTCTATATGTGATAAAGTAACTCAGCTGCAGAACAATAATATCGAGTAATATAAAATCGCCATGTTTAAGCCATCCCTTGGAGGCTTTCCTGTACATATACTACTCCTGACTGCCACCCGCATTTACTCAACAAAAAACAAGCCATGTGGCACATCTTTGTAAGCACATACCATATAACTTGCGGTCCGTTCCCTCTGCAGACTGTAACGATATGCGGCAGTAACAAAAACTTCTCTGCGGCAGATGGCCTTGTGCCGATGCCTGAAAATCAAAATCTTGACCACCTGTCACGTTAATGCACATTATATAGGAGAATCCTGCATTTGTGAAGTACTATCGCAGGTGTAAACCTTCACAATATTACTGAAAAAAAATGGAGGATAATTCATATATTATTCTGCAAAATCCGCCTATCGGCTGCCTGCCGGTTATCTGCCGGCTTTACCGCTTCTGTTTACAGGTCCGGATCGTAGGTTGGGACGACCTTCGCCACGATCCGCTTCATCTCCTCCTTCGACACTTCGCTCCTGGAGGCCTCGTCCAGAAGGCGGAGCTGTTCCCGGAATACTTCCTCATCCATCTCGATCGGATGTCCGATATAGATAAGATCATTCTCTGTCTTGGTCATACCCTCTTCGTCCATAAGGAGCTCTTCGTAGAGCTTCTCTCCGGGGCGAAGGCCGGTGTAAACAATCGGGATGTCGACGTCAGGCTTAAATCCGGAGAGCTTGATCAGCGTCCTTGCCATGTCGTCGATCCGGACCGGCTTGCCCATATCGAGGACAAAGATCTCGCCGCCCTTTGCATAGTACCCGGCCTGGAGGACAAGGGTCACGGCCTCCGGGATGGTCATGAAATAACGGATGATGTTGGGGTCCGTCACGGTGACGGGGCCTCCCTCCGCGATCTGCTTCTGGAAGAGCGGAATGACGCTTCCGTTGGAGCCGAGGACGTTCCCGAAACGGACGGCCATAAAGACCGTATCCGGATAGTCCCTTGCCATCATCTGGATGATCATCTCGCAGATTCTCTTGGTCGCGCCCATGAGGCTCGTCGGGTTCACGGCCTTGTCGGTGGAGATCAGAAGGAACCTGCCGACATGGGCCTTCGCCGCCGCCATGGCGAGCTTGTAGGTTCCCATGACATTGTTCTTTACCGCCTCGTCCGGGCTGGTCTCCATAAGGGGCACGTGCTTGTGCGCCGCCGCGTGGTAAATCATGTCGGGATGATACTGCGAGAGGACACTGTTTACCCTGTTCGTGTTGCGAACGGATCCGATCAGAGTCACCAGGTTCAGGTCAGGGTATTTCCTCTTCAGTTCCTGCTCAATGTCGTAGGCGTTGTTTTCATAAATATCAAAGATGATGAGCTGCTTCGGGCCCGCCGCCGCGATTTGTCTGCAGAGCTCGGAGCCGATGGAGCCTCCGCCGCCCGTCACCATGATGACCTTCCCCCGGATGGAATTAAGGATCTCGTCGTTATTTACCTTAATCTCATCGCGGCCGAGGAGGTCGTCGATGCTGACGTCCCGAAGTTTTGTCACGTTGACCTCGCCGGAGACGATCTGCGAAAGGGCCGGGATCGTCTGCAGGCTGCAGCCGGTGTCCTTGCAAATATTTAGGATGTCCTTCCTGTCCTTTGCAGAGGCGGAAGGGATCGCAAAGATGATCGTATCGATGCTGTACTTTTTCGCCAGCTCGCCGATGGAATCGCGCCCGCCCCCGATGCGGATGCCCTCGAGGTAGCGGCCCCAGGTTGTCGGGTTGTCATCGACTACGACGCGGACCTTGTAGTCCTTTTTGCCCTTCAGGTCCTTGATCAGCTCTCTGCCGCCGCTCCCTCCGCCGATGACCATGAGGTTCTTGGGCGGCGCGTCCACGCTGATGGAGGAGTTGATGATAAGGCTCCGGAGAATCCGGTAGGCAAAGCGGATGACGACGCAGGCGACGAAGCTGAGGATATAGCTGATAAAGAGGACGCCTCTGGGGATCCTGAGGTAACGGATCTGTTCGAGTCCGAGGAAAATCGCGCCGAGGACGACGTAAGAGATGACGATCCGGTAGATCTCGCTCACACTGGCGTAGCGCCAGATGCTGTGATAGAGGCGCGCGATGTAGTAGACGATGATCGAGATGACGATCGCAATCGGGGCAAAGCGAAGGGTCGCGACAAGATACTCGTTCGGGACATTCCCGAGCGAGAAGTCAAACCTCGCGAACAGCGCGAGAAAATAGGCCAGCGCAATGCTGACAGCATCCATGAAGACCAGAATCGTTCTTCTGATCACATATTTGTTAATCGATAAATCCACGATCTATATTTCCAATCCTGCAGGGTTTGAAGGGCGCCATGCCGCAGCCGCGCCTTTCCGGCGCGGGGTTTCTTATGTGCTGCGGCAGATTATGGCCGCCCGGTTCTTTTCTTCCTATTATATAACATACCGGACTATTGTAGCACATTCCGTACTGATCACCAGAGCGGGATTTGCTCAGAAATGGCGAAATGCCGGGGACATAGCCTCAATTTGCCCTCTGGACAGCCCATTGGACTTTGCGAGATATTGCCATCGTTCCCCTACGGTTTTTCTTATATCTGCAGCAATTGATTCTGCATCTTTCTTTCTGATGCCAAAGTATTCTGCTACAGAAATTGCAAGTTCCGGCCGGATATGGTTATCCGTTTCATCAACATTCAGCGAGAACTCATCCCCATAGGCTTCCGGATTTACATCAAACATCGGGGACAGTGTCCATCCGCGAGACGACAGCAAAAATGCATGATTCCGCAAATGGTCATCTGTATTTGATACAGCCATATTGAAGACAATCCTCTTCCATAATTCCAGCAGGTCTGCCTTCGGATTAGCGCCCTGTGATTTGATGAAGGATGCAATATCAAGATAACTGCTGCCATCCCCAGCCGACGCGCCATCTGTTTTCCCCAGCAGCGTCATCGCAGACGCATAGTGAATTCTTCTGGCACCGCTCCTGTCAAATCGTTTTACAAGATAAGTGCTTCCATACTGTGAAAACTTCTCAAGTCTTGCCTCCGGAACATGCAGCCCGCACATCGCTGCAAGATCATGAACAGTCTTTTCCCATGCACCACTGTCATTCTCGTCGTGTTTTGACGGAAACTTTGCGATCCACAGCACGGCCCCAGCGGTCCGGCGCTGCATCAGCAAAGACTCCAAACATGTTCTTTCCATAAGGATACTGCCTTCCCGGAAATGGCATCAGATCCGGATCCAGAAGAACAGACGGAGACATTTTTTGAAGCCATTCTTCGTTATACTCAAATGCGCAGCTCTCTCCACCCCGAACTGATGTAATATACAAATATCCTGCAAGCAGCGGCATGGTGTTGCTAAAGTCGTCATACACGTATATTGTCGTAACATCCGATGCCATTATTCTTTTCTCCTCGACGCCCTTTTTCTGGTAAGAAGATTCATATCCTGGAGGTGACGTCCCAATTTGTCGTCCTTCGCAACCAACAGAAGATCCGTATCCATATTTCCAAGCGCATGTAATACAGCTGCATATATACCCATGGCGACAGCAGGGTTCCCGGTCTCAACCTTCCACAGTGAAGACCGGCTGATACCGGCCCTTTCAGCAACGAGCTCGGCAGACAGATCCCTGCGAAGCCTCGCCAGTTTGATCTGCTCTCCCATCGTCTTGAGTATTTCTTCCGTTCCGGGCATTATATTATATGCTGCCTTCTTCATCTTCTCCTCGCCTCGCCGCTTTGTCTGTTAACAGAAAAATGAGATGCGACCCTCAACTGAAAAAACAAGATGCAACCCCTCTGACTCTTTGTCTAATGTCTTCTATTATAAACATTTGCATGTATTTGTCTATAATAGAATATGTTAGCTCATAAAGAGGGCAGCGCTTTGTTGAGTTTTGCTGAGCTTGCCGACACCTATACTACATCAATGCTCTCGGCGAGGACGATAAGCTCGTCCTTATCCGTGAAGGTCATCTTCACCTTCCCGCTGCCGTCCTTCTTCGGAGGGTTCAGGCGGATGTCAATGCCCTCCGGGGTCGTTTTCTTGTATCCGATGAAGATTTCACCTTTCGCGGCGGCGGCTTCCTGTACGGAGTAGAGGTCAATCTCATTACCCGGGTGTGAACCTGTAGAGAAATAGTATTTTGCAGGCTTCATAGATTTTGTTGCCGCTGTCTCCGGAGAGAACGCCGGGGTCGAAGGCGTGATTCATCGTATCCCACAGAGATTTTCCCAGAGTGTCGCCCTGGCCTCCGATCAACATCGCGAGGATGCCGATCATCAGGATGAACAGGCCTGTCACACAGAATAAGAGAAGAATTGTCGATACAGTCCCTCTGGAGAGCCAGAGGTCGAAGTAATACATCATTTTCTCTTTGAACGAGGTTTTCGGTTTTCTTCCCGTATTCTTCATGCTCTTTGTGTCCTCCCTGACAGTAATGGCTGAATTGGCGCTGCAGGAATCAGCCAATATTGCTGCTGCCGGCGGCAGCAGTCATATATGTCCCCTTCTTTAATATTGCCACAGCTCCCTTAACAGGACAATTGCATTCCGCTGTGCCAGACATAAACTATTGTATTGATAGAATGAAGCGTCTGCGTTAAGATTTCGGAAGAAGGAGGAAAACCGGGTAATATGTGTGAACTACTGGATCGGGTGGAAGCAGAAGGCGTAGCAAAAGGTAGACAGGAAGGTATCGACCTGGCGCGGCTTGAGAGCATCCGGAGTATTATGGATGGGCTGAAGTATACAGCTCAGCAGGCAATGGATCTGTTGAAAATTCCTGCGGAGGACCGGCAGAGATATGCGTCGAAGCTGTGATCACGTCAGGGGCAGGCAAGGCAGGAACATTAACAGTTTTTTAGCAACATTGTAGTAATTAGCAAAACTTATAATGAAGAGCGGATTCACAGGGTGCGCGGCATTTGAAAGTGCGGCGCACCCTTTCTTTTCACTGTTGCTGCTGACGGCGGCGGGTCTTCTCCAACGCGTTGTTTACGCGCGAGAAATCTATGGAGCATTCTCCGCCGGAGATGCGGATCGGGATAGTATCATCAAAGCTATACTTTTCGGGGGCGAATTCGCCGCCCTGCAGATCATAGACGAGGACGACGCTTTTCTCAGGGTCCACGATCCAATACTCCCTTACGCCGGCGTTCTGGTATTTGTACAGTTTCAATGTCATATCCTTAGCGCGGGTTTCCTGGGACAGGATCTCCAGTGTAAGGTCGGGAGCGCCTTCGAGTGCCTTTGCTCCGAGATCATAATCCCTGCAGATCACAAGGAGGTCTGGCTGGACCATCGTCTTGTTATCGCAGTCAAGCCGGACATCGCAGGGGGACAGATAAACCTCGCAGTCCTGCCCATGTGCGTCAATGCATTCGCGAAAAAGCAGGTACAATTCCCCCAGAATTTTCTGGTGGATGACCGCAGGCGCAGACATGTCATAAAAGACACCGTCGATTAGTTCAACCCGTCTCTCATCCGGCAGGGCGTAATAATCGTCCAGGGTGTACTCGCCCGGCTTTTTTTCTGTGGGGTCTGGTACACGGTATGCCGCCCCGGACTCTCTTAACACGCCCGAAAGAGACGGATTTTGCTCGCATTTCTCTTCCAAATAAATAGAGTTTGCCCGGTGCGATCCCTCCACATAGAGCACCTGCTCTATCGCCTCCAGTGTATTTTTCCTTGGCGCTTTGGTCTGTCCGCTCAGGATCTTCTGGATTGTACTCAAGGGAACGCCGGAGGCCTGAGCAATCATTTCGTTCGTAAGACCAAGCTCTGCCTTTCTGTCTCTCATCTCGTCAATTGTCATAGCATGTTGTCCTTTCTAATGGCACATTTGGCAAGTTCTCTTTCCTTAATATTGCCATATTCTGCATGAATAAGCAATTCTATTTTGCCATTTTGAAGTGTATTTGGTTGTTATATGGCGTTTTTTGTTGCATCTTGGCAAGATGTGTATACTATGACACTTTTCGTGCCAGATGAAAACTATTCTGTTGCTAGAATGAATATGCCGCGTTAAGATTTTAGGAGAAGGCCTGGTCCGCTCTTCATGCAATTCCATGGAGGTGATTTTCTTTTTGTCAGAGAAGGACCTGACCGAAAAGACTTTAGAACAATTCAATGATGTGTTTGCAGATATCGTAAATTCCGGATAGGCTAAAGCCGTATATAAGTGATTATAAAATAAACGTATTTGAGATTTCGCGACTGCCGGAGGAAGCGATCAGCCGCTTTCACAGTGACTTTAAGATTGTAGTCGATTATTTCGTCCATAAAAGGCTGGATCCTTACTATCGGCCTACGGATGCAGAAAGATTCCGACATACAGATGAACTTCTGAAACTGATGGCAGTCATTACTCAGGATCAGAGATATGAGGATGTGCTTCACGAAGAAGGAGGAAAACCGAGTAATATGTGTGAACTACTGGATCGGGTGGAAGCAGAAGGCGTAGCAAAGGGTTTGGCAAGGGGCTTGGCAGAAGGCGAAGCAACGGGTATGGCAAAAGGTAGGCGGGAAGGCAGGCAGGAAGGCATTGACCTTGCGAGGCTTGAGAGCATCCGTAGTATTATGGATGGACTGAATTATACTTCCCGGCAGGCAATGGACCTGCTGAATATTCCTGCAGAGGATCGGCAGAGATATGCGTCGAAGCTGTGATCAAGGCAGGTGCATAGCAGCATTGTAGTAATTAGCAGAACTTATTATGAAGAGCGGATTCACAGGGTGCGCGGCATTTGACAGTGCGGCGCACCCTTCTTTTTACCAGTGCATAAGATAAGCAGCCGGCAGGCGTGTCGGCAGGGATCTGACATCAGGTCCGATCTATCCTCTTCTATTTTCCTTTGCCGTGCCCATGGTGCTGACAAATCTCATTCAGCAGGTCTATTCGATGACGGACCTGATGATCATCGGCAAATTCGTCGGCAGTATCGGTACGGTGGCGGTCTCCACGGGCGGCGAGCTGTCCGACCTGATGACGCCGATCGCGAGCTCGTTCGCGATAGCGGGGCAGATTTATATCGCGCAGCTGGCAGGAGCGAGGGACCAGGCAAAGCTCAAGAGTGTCATCTCGACCCTTCTGACGCTGATGATGGGCGTGGCTGTGATTGCCACCGCCTTCTCACTTATTTTCCACAGGCAGTTTCTTATCTGGCTGCAGTGCCCGCAGGAGGCGTTCTCCGAGGCTTCGCTGTACCTTCTGACGACTGCGGTGGGCATGCCGTTTATCTTCGGCTACAACTGTATCTGCGCGATTCTTCGCGGCATGGGCGAATCAAAGCGCCCTCTCATCTTCGTAATTGTTGCCGCGGTCATCAATATTTTCCTTGATCTTTTGCTGGTCGTGGTGTTCCGGCTGGACGCGTTCGGCACCGCGATCGCGACGGTTGCTTCCCAGATCGGCGCCTTTACGGCTTCGTTTATTTACCTTTACCGGCACAGGGAGCAGGTCGGATTCCGGCTGGATCTGTCGTATTTCCGTATGAACACGCATGACCTTCTGATCATCCTGCGGCTCGGAATTCCGCAGATGATCCGCATCCTGTCCGTGCAGGGCTCCATGCTCTGGGTCAAGAGTCACATCAATTCCTATGGCATGACGGTTTCGGCGACCTACAGCATCGGCAACAAGATCGAGAAGTTCATCAACCTGTTTATCCAGGGCGTCGACGGCGCGGGCGGCGCGATGGTCGGCCAGAACCTTGGCGCGAGGAAGATCGACCGTGTAAAGGAGATCATGCGCAAGATGCTGATCGTATCGGTCGTCATCGCGATCTTCGGCGGCGCGCTCTTCCTGTTCATCCCGACCCGTCTCTACGGAATCTTCACCAACGATCCCGCGGTTATCGAGTACGGCGTTATTTTCCTTCGCATTATGGCGATCGGCTGCATCGTCGTGGGATATTCCGGGCCGATGAAGTCGATCACGACCGGCGCGGGCGCTGCGATGCTGAGCCTGATCATCGGGGTCCTGGACGGTGTCTGCCGTGTGGCGATCTGCCTGTTCGTATTCTATGTGTTTAAACAGGGTGCGCAGTCGTATTTCTGGGGTGCGGCGTTCTGCCAGCTGATCCCGGGCATAACGGCGATGAGCTATTATCTGAGCGGCAGGTGGAAGACGAAAAAGCTCCTGTCGGAGTCGTAGGATCAGCGGCGCAGGTCAGATCCGGTCGGATCTGCGGTTCGTCTCGGAGATCTGCAGGGTTTATTTTCCAAAAATATGCGGGAAGCTCCCCGGAATTTTCCGGATGATTTCCCGGAATTATCCGGAAAAAAGCCGCAAAAAATTGTAAAAAACTGTCAAAAAGTCCCATGATGTTTTGAGCATGGATGTGGTATACTCCGTGTCGTTGAGTGAGCAGCGAAAGCGTAAGTCCGGCTTTCGACTGCCCACTCTTTTTTTATGCGCTGCTTGTGCGCAGGAAGATGCTTAAGGAGGTAAAAACGTTGGAGCATGCCAATGAATTTCTGGAAAAAGAACCTGTGGGAAAGCTGATGCGGATGTATTCCGTGCCGTGTATCATTTCGCTTCTGGTTGCTGCTCTGTATAACATTGTTGATCAGATCTTTATCGCGAACGCGAGCTACCTGGGCTCGTACGGGAACGCGGCCAATACGGTTGTTTTCCCGCTGACAATCGTGGCTCTTGCGGTCGCTGTCATGATCGGCGACGGCGCCTGTGCGCATGTATCGATCCTTCTGGGAATGAAGAAGAGTGACGACGCGGCATCAACCGTTGGAAACGCCGTTATTCTGACAATCGCTTCCAGCCTTGTCATTACCGTCTTATATCTGGTATTCGCAAAGGGAATCCTGACGATGTTCGGCGGAACCGTCAACGAGGAGACTTACCGCCAGGCAAGTGAGTATTTCTTCTGGATCACGGTCGGAATTCCCTTTTATATGTTCGGGCAGACTATGAATCCGATCATCCGCTCGGACGGAAATCCCCGGTTTGCCATGGTTTCCACACTGGTCGGCGCTGTTTTCAATATTATTTTCGACCCGATCCTGATTTATGGCCTGAAGTGGGGCATGATGGGCGCCGCCGTTGCTACGATTGCAGGTCAGATCATTACAGCTCTCTTATCCCTGTGGTATCTGGCGCATATGAAGGCCGTAAAGCTGTCCGCTGCCTCCTTTAAGCTGCGCGGTGATCTGATCGGAAGGTTCCTGCCGCTCGGCATGACCAGCCTGCTGTCACAGATTTCCGTCGTGGCGTCCATGGCTGCGGTCAACAACATGATCCGTAAATACGGGGCGCTGGATCCGATTTTCGGTCAGGAGCAGTTTGCGCAGATTCCGATGGCGGTGGTCGGCATTGTCATGAAGTTCTTCCAGATCGTGATCTCGATCTCCGTCGGCCTGGCCGCGGGCTGCATACCGGTCACCGGCTATAACATCGGCGCAGGGAGGAAGGACCGTGCAAAAGACCTGTTTATCCTGCTGCTGAAGGCGGAAGCCCTGGTCGGTTTTGTCGCTCTTCTTATCGTGGAGCTTATGCCCGGAAAGCTGATCGGTATCTTCGGCGCGGCCAACGAGAGCGTTTATTATACGGAATTTGCCATCCGCTCGTTCCGGATCTATCTGTGCATGATGGTGCTGGCAACGGTCAATAAGGGAACGTTTATCTATCTGCAGTCTCTTGGAAAGGCGCTTACGTCCACCGCGATCTCACTGATCAGGGAGATCCTGTTCGGCGTGGGATTCGCGCTGCTTCTCCCGGTGTTCTTCGGCCTCGACGGCGTTCTGTATTCCATGCCGGTTTCCGATATCCTGACCTTTGTGATTGCGGCGTTCATCATCCTTCGCACGCTTAAGGACCTTTCCTCCCCGCAGACTGAACAGACCGGAAAGGCCGGATAAGCTGAAAAGGCTGAACAGGCGACTGATCTTGTGGTCAACACGGTATTCAGCGTCATCATGACCCTGGTCATGGGCTGGTTTACCGCCTGCCTCCTTGGCGGTGCGCCGCTTATCGCGGCAGTCCAGGGCTTCGGGCAGATGATTGTCCCCGTCTGGATCGCCTGCTACTTCGTCAGTCTCTTCGTCCAGCGCCCCTCCATGGCGCTCGCGCATAAGATTGTGGGGAAGTAAATCATTCCGGGGCTGTACCATTCCGGGGCTGCGTCATCCCGGGGCAGCTTTCTGCATCGTCCCAGGGCTGTCATCCCAGGGCTACGTCCAGAGCCATCATGAGGGTGAAGCCAACGGCAAAGAAGATTGTTCCGATGTTGGAGTGGTCTCCTTCGCTCATTTCCGGAATCAGCTCTTCGACGACCACATACATCATTGCTCCGGCGGCGAAGCTCAGCAGATAGGGAAGGATTGGCACCATGAGTCCTGCCGCGTAGATGGTCACGATCGCTGCGATGGGCTCGACAACGCCGGAGAGGATGCCGTCAATGAGAGCTCCTGTCTTATTCTTGCCCGCACTGTGCAGGGGCATTGAGATAATCCCGCCTTCCGGGAAGTTCTGTATCGCGATTCCTATCGAGAGGGCAAGCGCCCCTCCCGCCGTGACGGAGGTGTTGCCGGACAGGTATCCGGCGTAAACGACTCCGACCGCCATTCCCTCGGGAATGTTGTGAAGGACGACCGCAAGGACCATCATTGTCGTCCTTGCCAGCGTTGTCTTCGGGCCTTCCGCCTTTTCGCTTCCCATGTGAAGATGCGGAATGACGCGATCCAGAAAGAGAAGAAAGAGCGTGCCGATCCAGAAGCCTGCTGCCGCCGGGATAAAGGACAGTTTCCCCATTCCTTCGCTCTGCTCCATCGCTGGTATCAGAAGACTCCAGACCGAGGCGGCAACCATTACGCCCGCGGCAAATCCCGTCAGCGAGCGCTGCACCTTCCGGTCCAGTTCCTTCTTCATAAAGAGTACACACGCCGCGCCGAGCGACGTTCCGATAAAGGGGATCAATATCCCCTGCCATGTCTGATAATCCATCTTTTCTTTCTGCTTTCCGTTTTGTTAATTATTATGTGAGCAACTATGGTTCCTCTTTAGGTTAGTCTATACTAACTTGAAGATTTAATCAACCCTCGGGAACTTGATTAAGCTAATGGACGATAGATTTGCGATTTGCGAACAATTCAACAGAGCGGTTGACATTGTAAACTATTTGTATTATATTCGTGTAATAAGTATCTATCCAATGATCCAATTACGACCATTACGACTGTTAACGAGGAGATGATGATTATGGCTACAACGCCGACTCAAATTCGGATTGACTCCACAATTAAACAACAGGCAACTGATCTATTCGCCAGTCTTGGTATGGATATGTCCAGTGCTGTGAATATCTTCCTTCGTCAGTGCATCCTCAGAGGAGGACTTCCTTTCCCTGTAGAAATGCCAAGGTATAACAAAGAAACTCTCGATGCAATAGAGGAAGCGCGAGTAATATCCAGAGATCCTGAGGTCAAAGGATATAGTAGTATGGCTGAACTAAAGGCTGCTCTGGAGGCTGATGATTAATGTATATTATTAAGTTCACTACTATGTTGTAGAAGAACTACGTCTGGGCAATACGCTTGATGAGAAGTACAAAGATCATATTCTCAAGGGCGAATATGCATGTTTCCATGAATGTCATATTAGACCGGACTGGTTACTGATATACCTGGTCGAAGATGACATTCTAACTCTTACCTTGGTAAACACCGGATCGCATTCCGACTTGTTTAAGAAATAGTACAAGCAGCTGCCTCGTACAGGACAGCTGCTTGTGTTATTTCTTCCCTGCGCCGGTATAGGTTTTCAGGAGGGCGTCGTAGCTGCCATCCTCCTGAACTGTGATGATCATGTAGGTGCGAAGGCCGGAGGGCTGGTGCGGGAGCGCGAGGCTCCCCGGATTTAAGAGATGGACGCCATGGCTTCGCATCTCAAGCGGGATATGGGTGTGGCCGAAGATGGCGATATCCGCGCCGTTCTCTTTTGCCTTCGAGGCGATGGTGTCATAGCCGTATTTTACGCCGCTGTGGTGTCCGTGCTCGATATAGGCGAGGTGGCTTCCGATCACCAGGCGCATGGCCTGCGGGTATTTGCCCGTGTAATCGCAGTTTCCCTGAACGCCGTAAACAGGGATGGCGTATTTCTCCTCCACCTCCCCGAGGACATCGCTCTCTCGGTCGCCGCAATGGATAAGGGCATCGATCGGCTTTTCCTTCTCTATCACATTGAAAACAGGCTGGTCCCAGCCGTGTGAATCTGATACTACGAGAAATTTCATTTGCTGTCGTTCTCTTTTGGTCTGCTGTATCCTGCCGGCGGGTGTCTGCTGCTGGGGGAGTGTGTGCTGCCGGTGAGAGTCTGCTGCCGGCGAGTGTCTGCTGCCGGCGGGTGTCTGCTGCCGGCAGCCGGCTTACTGCGCTCCGCGGCCTGCAAGCCAGGCTTCATAGGCCTGTCTGTATTCCTGAACGCTCATGGAGCGGTTATAGAGCTTTGCCCGGCTGCAGTCATAGCGGCGGACGCCGAAGGGGCTTGCAGCAAAGGACGAGGGGCCGAGTATTGAAACCTCAGCCGCCGGCGCTCCCTCTCCCGCTTGGACGGGGATCGCAATGGCGTGCGCAACGACGACCGACTCTGCCTGTGCGAAGGCTTCCTGCCGCGCATCGCTGTTCCATGCCTGCTGTCTTGCGGAGGCCGCAAGGGATGACCACTGGGCGTAATAGCTCTTTACGGTTTCGTCCTGCGAGGCACTCCAGGTACCTGCCGCGCCGCTCTCCGCAAAAGGATCCGAAAAGCTGTCGAGTACGGGGACGCCTGCCCTTACCGTGCAGTAATACATCGCGTACTTTTTAGCCTCATCAGTCTTTATTGCCACATCAGCCTCGCCGGTCTCGCCGGAGGCGGGAACCTCCGTGCTGCCGGGCTCTGCCGAAGCCTGCAGGTCATCTGAAGCCTGCTGGTCCGCCGGAGCCTGCAGATCTGCCGGGGCCTCCAGGGGGATGACTTCTATATAGTCCGCGCCAAGGCGCGCCTCCAGCATTTCTTTAAGCGCAAAAGCGCGGCTCCTTGCGAGCTCGTCATCCGCATCATAGGCAAGAGGGAGCTTCACAGGGAAGCTGACCTCCTCCTGGGAGAAAACGACCATCGCGTTGGCCTTGTGCTCTAGAGCGGTTCTCTCATCAAACGCCGTGACGGCGGCCGCTGCCTGAATGCTGCCCCGCTTCGTATACTCCTGTCCCGCGAAGGCAAAGCCCGCAGGGGTGATGGTATTTTGCGCCGCGAGTGAGGCAAGTCCGGGATCATCGGGGCTGATGAGGGCTTTCCTGTCAATTGCCTTTGCTATGGAAAGACGGAAATCCTCGCACTGCACTGCTTTGCGCCAGTTGTCGGGTTCATATTCCGCATCGAACTGCGGGTCAAAATTAAAGGCATAGAAGCCGGAAGCAGCCATGTCGGGAACGGCGGGATGGATGAGATCCGCCTGCACCCCCGCCGCGCGCCCCCAGGGCAGGAGGGTATCTTCCACTGACGCGCTGGCGCACTTTTCCTTAAGGGATG
>ODAI013209022.1_pt1 | contig 17984 bp, 12 predicted proteins | sample 1539321 | NCBI WGS metagenome assembly ODAI01 (sample SAMN02144231, study PRJEB22623) | gut metagenome | biome: sheep rumen | host: Ovis aries | place: New Zealand | reverse complement strand
TCAAACTGATTGAAAATATACCGGAGAATCCGGCCGGCGGCGCCGCTCTTCACAAAGCTGTATCCTCCGGCATTGACCGTGATGATCGCCCCGTATTCCGGCGACCCCAGATAGTTCGCCCAGGGGGCGGGAGTGTCTGGATTCGTGATGACATACTCACGTACCTTCTCGTCAAAATACCCGTATTGCATCGCCGGATGCCTCCTTATTTATTCATTGAAAACAGCCAGATCGTATCTTATCACAGTTCCGATCCCGCTTCAAGCCCCGGGCAGCGGGGGAATGCTCACCTCGCCGCGCAGGCTTCGCGCCATCCGTTCCCGGATTTCCCGGTCCGACAGCTTCCGGCTGAAAAGATAGTACAGCTTTGCGACGGCGGCCTCCGTCGTGAGATCGTATCCGCTGATGGCTCCGGCTTCCTTCAGCGCGCTGGAGGTTTCGTAGGCTCCCAGCGCGACCGTTCCGTGAGGGCACTGGGAGCAGACGACGATGATGGTTCCGTTTTCGCTGGCCTTCCGGATCATGGGCAGCAGGGAATTGGCGTGCCTGGGGATGTTGCCCGCTCCGAAGGTCTCGATCACGATGCCCTTCAGCCTTTCGGTCATGATGGAATCGAACAGCTCGAACTGAATGCCGGGAAACACCTTGATGACCCCGATGGGAACGTTGATCAGCCGCTGCAGCGAAAAGCCGCCCCTGCAGGGCGGGAGGAGGGCTGCCTGATGATATCGGATTTCGATGCCCGCCTCGGCCAGCACGGGATAGTTCGGCGATTCAAAGGCAATCAGATCGTCCGCGGAGTATTTGATGGCCCGGTTTCCCCGAAGCAGCTTTCCGCCGAAATACAGGCAGACCTCGTGCACCAGATCGCTGGAGGCGATGATCAGCGCGGTGATCAGATTGTCGCGGGCATCGTTGCGGATCTCGCACAGCGGAATCTGGGAGCCGGTCAGGATCACCGGCTTGTTGTTCTTCCGCAGCATGAAGGAAAGCGCGGAGGCCGTGTAGGCCATCGTATCCGTGCCGTGCAGCACCACAAAGCCGTCAAACTCCGCCATGCGGCGGGCGATGGCTTCCCCGATGGCGTTCCATTCCACCACCGTGATATTGGACGAATCCAGCAGGGGATCCATATCCACGATTTCCCAGTCCGGCATGGAATCGGCATACAGCTCCGGAATCCGGCGGAGAAGGGCATGAAACGCGTCCTTCTGCGGGGCATAGCCCTGCTCCGTTTTCATCATGCCGATGGTGCCGCCGGTATAGAGGATCAGGATCCGCTTTCTGTGATTCATCGCATCCGCGCTGACCTTTGCTTCCATGTTTATGTACCTCCCGGAACCGGTCCGTCCGTTTCGTCCCCTGTCCCGCGGGGAGCAGGGCTGATCTGCTGTCATTATATCACCGGATCCGGCGCGGGGAAAGCTCCCTCTCCCACGCCTCTTTCCGATGGCTTCCCCTGCATTTCTTGCCCGGAAGCAGTTGGAAAGCGCAAAAAAACGGAGTATAATACCCTCATTCCCGGCGCATTTCAGCCGAATCTGTTCCATACAATTTAAAGGAGGTTCCCTTATGAGCACCCTGTCCCGCGATATGAAGCCTGCCCGCACCCATACGCTGGTGCGGTCCAATCCGATCCTGACCCGTCTGAGCAGAGTCACCGAAAGAGCCCAGACCGACACGGCGACCTATCGCGGAATCGCCACGAAAACGAGCTTTTTTCTCCTGGTCACCCTGGCCGGCATGGTCGTGCAGCTCATCGTCCGGGCCGCGCTGGCGGCGGAGCCCGTCTGGCAGACCATCCCCGTTTACGAGAAGTTCACCCTGACCCTGGGCAAAACGGAGGCCATCGTGCTCGGCGCCGTGCTGGTGCTGGGCCTGCTCTGCGAGCTGGTCGCCATCTTCGGCCGGAGGACGATCCCGGTGACCGGCACGCTGTATTCCGCCAGTCAGGGCTATGTCATTTCCTTCCTGGTTTTCAACGTGCTGAAGGGCTATGAGTATCTGGGACTGGAAGCGCTGCTGCTGACCGTCGCCGTCGTGCTGGTCATGAGCTGGCTGTATACCTCCGGCATCGTCCGGGTGGACAGGAAGTTCCGTACGGTGCTGCTGTCGCTGATGCTGGGCAGCATCGGCATCGGCGTGCTCAGCTTCCTGGGTTCCCTGATCCCCGCCACCCGGCCCTTTGTGGAGGCGATGATGCACAACGCCGCCCTGACGGTCGCGCTGGATGTCATCGGCCTGGTGGTTGCCGCGCTCTTCCTGATCAGCGACTTTTCCCTGATTGACGACTGCGTGAAGCAGGGCTATCCGAAATCCTATGAATGGTCCGCAGCCTTCGGGCTGGTCTTCACCGTCATCTGGATCTATCTGAAGATTCTGGATCTGCTCATGCAGTTCGCCGGCAAGAAGGATGATTGACACCTGCGCCAGCCAATCCTGTTAACCGGACAGCACAGATGAATGGGGGGGCTTGAATGGAAACCCTTTGGAATCTTTTTTGCCAGATCTTTTTCAATTCCACGGAAATCCTGGATATCGTGCTTGCCGCGCTGTATATGGCCGGTGTGTGGGGTTTGCTGCAGAAATCCGGCCTTCACGGCTGGCAGGCGCTGATTCCCGGCGTCCGGGAATATCAGCTGGCGCGCTGCGCGGGGCGGGAGCCTGAGGGGCGCGTCTACAGCATCGTGACCGTCCTGCAGATTCTGCTCGCGATCATCTCCCTCATGCTCCCGCTCGATGTTGAAGCGCTGGATGATCCCGAGGTATTGGATGCGCTGCTGAACCGCCTGCTGATCCTGTCCGTCATTTCCATCCCGCTCACGATCACCCGGTTCATTTACGGCATCCGGGTCTGGAGCGGCCTCATCCAGGTTTACGGGCAGCGCAAGCGCTGGATGCTTCTGTGCCTCCTGCGCTATACGATGTGGATCCCGGCCATGCTGTGGGGCTTCCTTCCCAGATATCAGCCCTCCTGGAAGGTGGAGGATTTCCGGGCGGAGATGGCCCGGCTCGCCACCTCCGGCAGTGCCAGGGTCATGGATAAGGGGCTGACCGTCAATCTGAACAAGCGCACCGTCTCCGAATTCTTCCAGAAAAAAACGCTCCTCCGGGATATCCACATGAACATTCCCCAGGGGCATATGGTGCTGCTTCTGGGCGGCTCCGGCGCGGGGAAGACGACCTTCCTGAACGCCATTAACGGGTATGAAAAGGCGGATGCCGAGGTCATGCTGAACGGAAACAACATGTACACCCAGTATAAGAAGATGCAGTACGAGGTGGGCTTTGTCCCGCAGAGCGAAATGATGCGGGGAAAGGACACCGTGCTGAACACGCTGCTGGATGCCGCCAGCCTCCGCCTGCCCAAGGATGTCTCCCCCCGGCTGCGGCGGGAGCGGGTGAACGAAGTCATGGATATCTTCGGCCTCAAGCCGGTTCAGAACAACCTGGTGGAAAAGCTCTCCGGCGGCCAGAAAAAACGCCTCTCCATTTCCATGGAGTTCATCAGCAATCCTTCCCTGTTCATTCTCGATGAACCCGACTCGGGCCTGGACGGCGTCATGGCCCGGGAGCTGTTCGTGCAGCTCCGGAAGATCGCCGATACCGGCAAGATCGTCATCGTCATTACCCATACGCCGGACCGGGTCATCGATCTGTTTGACGACGTCATCGTGCTGGCGAAGGATTCCGCGCGCACCGGACGGCTGGCTTATTACGGCAGCATCGAGGAGGCCAGACAGTTCTTCCAGCGGGATACGATGGAGCAGATCGTCAAGTCCGTCAACCGCCGGGAGGAGGGCGGCGACGGGCTCGCGGACGAATTTGTCATGAAGTTCGCCGAAAGGGCGGAAAACGGTGCGGAGGTGCAGTATGTCTGAGACACGTGTGAACAGTTCGCCCCGGCAGATCTCGATCCGTCACCGGGGGCGCGGAGCCCAGGTGCTCATCTATTTCGGCAAGCTTTTGCGGATGTTCCTCTATCAGAACGACTGGAAGGTGCTGCCCATGGCGGCGCTCATCGCCGGCCTGGTCGGCATGGTGACCCGGAAATCCTTCTTTGTCAACATGGAAGGATCGCTGATGGGGTCCTTCGCCGTCGTGTGCGTCTGCATCTGGAACGGCTGCTTCAACTCCATTCAGGTCATCTGCCGGGAGCGGGACGTCATCAAGCGGGAGCATCGGTCCGGCATGCATATTTCCTCCTACATCGCGTCTCACATGATGTATCAGGCGCTGCTGTGCCTGGCCCAGACCCTGATCACCCAGTACGTCACCTCCCTCGTCGGCGTCCAGTATCCCAGTGAGGGGCTGATCACCTCCTCCTTCTTCCTGGACTTCATGCTTTCCATGTTCCTGATCCCCTTCGCGTCGGACATGCTTTCCCTGTGGGTCTCGGCCCTGGCGCACAATACCACCACCGCCATGACCATCATGCCCTTCGTGCTGATCTTCCAGCTGGTGTTTTCGGGCGGCATGCTGACTCTGCCCGAGTGGACCCGGCCCATGACCTATTTTACGCTCTCGAATCCCGGCCTGAAGGTGCTCGCCGCGCAGGCGGACACCAATCACCGGCCCTATGCCACCATTTCCAAGCTGGTCGGCAAGATGCGGGACAGTGAAATCAATGCCTCCGTTACCATAGGTCAGGTGCTGGGCCTGCTGCAGCAGAAGGAGAATCCCGCCGTCGCGGAGCTCCGTGCCAGGGAGCTGGGCCGGGAGCTGACTCTGGGAGAGGTGATGGACGCGCTGGAGGGCTCTTCCACCTTTGCCGCTCTGAAGCAGGAACCCATTCTGGAGGATGTCACGCTGGAGAGCGCGCTTCAGACCCTGCTGCAGTCGGACGCGTTCAGCGCGGTGACCGGCAAAACGATTCCCCTGACCGGGATGACCCTGGAGACGGTTCTCAAGACCCTGCTCAGCTCGGAGGAGGCGAAGCCGCTGCTGGCGCAGAAGCTGCTTCCCATGTCCACCCTGGGGGACCTGCTGGACACCCTCAACGTGTCGGGCCTGATGGAAAAGTACAGGGAGACCGCGATTGATGCCTCCATGACCGTGGGAGAGCTTGTGGATCTCCTGGCCAGCAATGAGGATGTCCGGGCCCGCTGGGATACGCCCATCTCGCTGCACACCAACCTGGGCTATGTGCTGGATCTGGTCGGCGAGGAGCGGATCAAGTCCTTCCTGGAGGGGGAAGCCGCACGGGCCAGCTATGTGGCCGACTATGAACTCACACCCGAAAACATCTTCAAATACTGGAGCAGTCTGATCGCCTTCATTTTCATCTTCGCCCTGCTGGCCATGGTGACGCTGGAATTCATCGACAAGGATAAGCGCTGAGCCCCGGCTCCCGCGCGGAATTCGGAAGCAATCAAACCCCAGTCGCAAAACAGCCGCCGGCAGGATCATGCAGACCCTGCCGGCGGCTGTTATCGTATGGGACCCGCCTGATGCGTAGGCCGGGTCCCTGGCTGATCAGTCCTCCGCGTCCAGCGCCTTGATGGAGGCATCAAAGAGCGCCTCCACCTCCCGGCTCGGAGCCCTGGTCAGCAGGGAGACGCACACCGCCGCCGCCAGGCCGGCCACGAACCCGGGCAGCAGCTCATACAGCCCCGTCCCGGACAGCCAGAGCAGCCAGGCAATATCCGTCACAGCGCCCACCACAATGCCCGCGACCGCGCCGGCAAAGTTGAAGCGCTTCCAGAACAGGCTCAGCAGGATGGCCGGACCGAAGGCTGCGCCGAACACGCCCCAGGCATTGGAAACCAGCGCCATGATGGAGCCCGCCTTCGGATTGGACGCGATCAGAAGGGCAATGACCGAGATTCCCAGCACCACGAAGCGCCCCGTCCAGATCATTTCCCGATCCGAGGTTCTGTTTTTCCGGATCAGCGGCTTATACACATCGCTGGAAAACGCGGAAGCCGCGGAAAGCAGCTGGCTGTCCGCCGTGGACATGGACGCCGCCAGAATCGCGCTGAGGAGCACGCCGGAGAGAATCCCCGGAAAGATGCGGCGAACCATCGTGATGAACACCAGGCTGTCGTCGAAGACCTGCTGATCGTAGCCCAGCATGAGCCGCCCGAAAACACCCACCAGTGCGGCAAAGATCAGGATCAGCGTCGTCCACGTGATACCGATCCGGGCGGACTTTTTCATGTCCCGCTGGCTCTTCACGGACATGAACCGGATGATGATATGCGGCATGCCGAAGTAACCCAGGCCCCAGGCCAGACCGGACAGCACATCCTGCCAGTTCGTGAACAGCGTGAAATAGGTGGGCGTTTCCGCCAGCACCTCGCCGGTTGCCTCCGTCAGATGCGAGGCGGCGAAAATCGGCGCCACCAGCAGGGCCCCCAGCATCAGCATGCCCTGGAAGAAATCCGTCCAGGACACCGCCGAAAAGCCGCCCAGGAAGGTATAGCTGATGATGATCGCGGCGGCCAGGTACATCGCCAGCTGCGAGTCCATCCCGATGACCGTGCTGAACAGCGTCCCCGCGGCCTTAATGGAGCTGGCCGCGTAGATCGTGTAGGCCACCAGGAAAATCACCGCGCAGATCACCTGCAGCGCATAGGATTTGGATTTGAAGCGTTTGGTCAGATACTGCGGGATGGTGATCGCGTCCTCCGCCTGAATCGAGAAGGCGCGCAGGCGCGGCGCCTCGAAAATCCAGCTCAGCGCGTAGCCGATGGCCAGCCCGATGGCGATCCAGAGCTGCCCCAGTCCCAGCGCGTAGATCGACGCGGGCAGGCCCATGAGCACCCAGGCGCTCATATCCGAAGCGCCGGCGCTCAGCGCCGAAACCCACGCGCCCATCTTCCGGCCGCCCAGAAAATATTCCTTCTCCCCGCCGTTCCTGGTTTTCACGAAGAAATAGACCCCGATGCAGATCATGGCAAGCAGATAAAGCACAAAGACCACGATTTCCGCCGTATTGCTCATCCCGTCCATCTCCTTCCGGTATTCATGGGCGTATTGTAGCATATTGTGGCGTTCAGGGCTGTTTTTTCAACGCTTTTCCTGCTTTCCTGCCTTCTCACAGATCGGAAACCTGCAGCTGATCGCACGATTCCAGGGCTCCCTCGTGCGCGACGACGCAGATGGCGCCGTCCCGTGCGAAGGCATCCAGCCACGTGCCGCAGGCAATCAGATCCTCCCGGCTGGTGTGCAGCACCTCCTGTCGAATCCGCTCCGCCTCCGCCCGGGTCAGCCCGGTCATGTACCGCTGATCCGCCTGCGCACCCTTCTCCCGGGGGCTCAGCAGCGGATTCAGCTCATTCAGGGAGGAAATGATATATTTGTCGAGATTTTCTCCGCTCTCCGCGAATTCCCGCAGGAAGGCGGACATGCCGGCATCCACCGCGAGGGTTTTTCCCGGCGTCGGATCGCGGTAGGAATAGGAAAAGAGATTGCCCGAGCGATCCACCGAGAGCCCGGCCCCGTAAGCGCCGCCCTGTACCCGCACCCGGTTCCAGAGATAGCCGAGGCTGATGATGCTGGCAGCCACCCACATGCTGCCCGTGAAGGTCAGTCCGCATTTCCCGAGATGATATCCCCGCACGGCATATCCGATCTGCGCCGGAATCCGATAGCCCGCCCGGGCGGGCTTGTCCACCCGGTAGGCCGCCGCCTCCGGCGCGGCCTCTCCCTCCGGCAGCGCTGCCACCAGGGGAGTCACGTCCACCTCGTCATCGCTGGTCACGCTGATCAGCATGCGCTTTCTGCATACCCCCCGGGCCAGCGCATCCTCCATCGCGGCGCGAAACGCGGGCAGGGTGCCCTCCGGATCCCGGGAAAGGGCGTGCAGGCAGCGCACCATTTCATCCCCCTCCAGCGCGTTTCGAACCGCATTTTCCGCCGAATAGCGGCTGAGGGTTTCCCGCGCGCCGATGACGTGCCCGGCGCTGACGATCCGCTGGCGTACGCCCAGCTCCGTCTGCTGCATGATCTCGTTGATCCGGTCTGCCTGGTCGAAGCGGGTGGACGTGAGAATTTCCGCCAGCAGCCGCTGCGCCCGGTCCGCCTTCTCCCGCAGCACGCTCGCATAGGCCACCAGATACGGCGTGCAGGTTTCCGTCTCCCCCCGCCGGGAGCACGGCACAATCGCAAAGCCCAGGGATCCCGTGTCCCGCTTGATTTCCAGTTGAAGCGAAGCGGCATCATGCTGCGCCGTGGGCAGCTTGCCCAGCAGTCCCGTCAGCCCCGCCGCCAGCTTCAGCTGCTCCAGAGACAGATCCGCCAGGGAAAAATAGGCCCGCAGATGGACGACCCCGTTGCAGGCAATCCGGTGCTGCAGCCGCGTCACACCCAGGCAGCGGTCCGTTTCCGTCCCGATCCATTCCGGCTCCACGTCCGCGTCCGCCTTGGTCAGCATGGGCAGCGTCCGCAGGCTTTCCTCCGAATCAGGCGTCTGCTGCCAGTTCTCGAGCGTGCTGAGCATCCGCTCCTGCGCCTTTCGCTCCGCCGGCGACCATCCCGCGGTCACCGCCGCCACCCGGGCCTCCTCCCGCGCTCTTCTTTCCTCTCCCAGCGTGTGAGAGGGGCGCGCGCGCAGCAGTGCCAGCCCTTCCTCGTTCAGCAGCATATCCGCCGCCAGAGCGTTCATCCGCCCGTCCTCCATCATGGCCCGAACGCTGCGGACCAGCGGTTCCGCGGTCAGCGCCTCCATCGGGTCTCCCCCGTACAGCCAGGTGCCCATGCTGCGAATGCACCGTCCAATGCCCTGGGGTTCCGCCTCCTCGCGAAGATAATAGATCGCCCGGTTCAGGGAAGCCTCCGCCGCGTCCCGGTCCAGGCCCTCGCGAGCAATCCGCTCGCCCATGGTCCGGATCGCTTCCCGGATCTCCCGCTCCGCTCCGTCCCGGATCCGTTCGGCGTGAATCGTGATCCAGCTCTGGTATCCCGTATCGTCCAGGGTGATCGTCAGATCCTGGGCCAGCTCCCGCTCCAGGATCATCCGCTTCAGCGGCGCCTCGTTGTTGCCCGTCAGCACATCGCAGATGATCCCCCGGGCCATGTTTTCCGCCCGGTCCCGCCAGAGGCCGACGATGCGGCTCAGCACCAGGTGTCCCTTGTTTTCGAGATCCTCCTCCTGCCCCAGCTCATATTCAATCTCCGCCTCAGAGGCCACCGGCGTCTGCGGCGTGAAGGCCGGCAGATCCGTCCGTTTCCCGTACCGGCTCAGATATCTGTCCAGCAGCCGCAGCATGTCCTCCATGGGGACCGCTCCATCCAGATAGATCCGGGCATTGGAGGGATGATAGTGCCGGTGATATGCTTCCTGAAACTGTTCGAAGCTCAGATCCGGAATGTGCTCCGGATCTCCGCCGGAATTCCAGCCGTAGCCGGTGTCCGGGAACAGCTGACGCACCGTCTGCTCCTCAATCACGGTATCCACGTCGCTCATGGAGCCCTTCATTTCGTTGAACACCACGCCCTTGTAGGTCATCCGGCCTTCCTCGTCGGGCTCGATATGCCAGCCCTCCTGGCGGAAGATCTTTTCCTCCCTGGCGCAGAACGGAGCAAACACCGCGTCCAGATAGACCTCCGTCAGATTCAGCAGATCCCGGTCATTGCGGCTGGAAACGGGGTACAGGGTCATGTCCGGAAAGGTCATGGCGTTCAGAAAAGTGCTCATGCTGCTCTTGAGCAGCTCCACAAACGGCTCCCGCACGGGAAACCGCTCGCTGCCGCACAGCACGCTGTGCTCCAGAATGTGAAACACGCCCGTGTCGTCCTGCGGGAGGGTGGTAAAGCCAATGCTGAACACCTTGTTCTCCGCCCCGTTATCCAGCCAGAACAGATCCGCTCCGGTCTTTTCATGGATCATGCGGATGCCGCGGCCGTGAAGCTCCTCCGACGCCTGAATATGAGTCACGCGAAAGCCGCTGCAAACCTGATCCTTCTGCCACGCCATGCCCTTCATCTCCTTTTCCCAATCCCTCCCATTGTATGACATTCCCTCCGGTTGTCAAGGAGGATTCTTGCCCTTCTGACCGCGCGTCCCCGCTTTTTTCACCCGGAGAGAAAGCAGGATTTTTTGTCTTTCCGTTGTATATTATTCATATCAACCCCTGCCCGGGAGAAAGGAGCCGCACCATGACCGTTCGTGAACAGACGGAAGCGAATGAATACCTGCTCCTCTCCCCCTACGCCGCCCACGCCGCGGAGTCCGCGGGCAGGCTGACTCCCCTCTCCCCCTGCGATCTGCGCACGGTGTATCAGCGGGACCGGGACCGGATCATTCACTGCAAGGCCTTTCGCCGTCTGAAGTTTAAAACCCAGGTCTTTCTCTCTCCCGAGGGGGATCACTATCGCACCCGCCTGACCCATACCCTCGAGGTGGCCCAGGTGGCGCGGACGCTGGCCCGTTCCCTGCGCCTGAACGAGGATCTGACGGAGGCCATCGCCCTGGGGCATGATCTCGGGCACACCCCCTTCGGCCATATCGGAGAACGGACGCTGGATCATCTCCTGGAGGATGGCTTCCGTCACAACGAGCAGAGCCTGCGCGTGGTGGACTGCTTGGAGCGGGACGGTCATGGTCTGAATCTGACCGCCGAGGTCCGCAACGGCATTCTCTGTCATTCCGGGCCCCGCCTTCCGGAAACGCTGGAGGGCGAATGCGTCCGCCGCGCGGATCGGATCGCCTACCTGAACCATGATCTGGATGACGCGCTTCGGGCCGGCATTCTCAAGCCCTTCGAGCTGCCCGGGGACTGCCTTCGCGTGCTGGGTCAGACCCACGGCGAGCGGATTAATACCATGATCACCGATATCATTCAGGAGAGTGCCGGCAGGCCGGCCATTCAGATGAGCAGCCGGGTCCAGGGCGCCATGGACGGCCTGCGGGAGTTCATGTTCGAGCGGGTCTATCGGGACGGATGGCGGGACCCGGAGGAAGCCCGCTGTGACACGCTGCTTCGCCATCTGTTCGAGTATTATTGCGCCCATCCCGTGGAAATGCCGGAGGAATTCGTCATGATCGGCTATCGGGACGGGATTGAGCGCAGCGTGGCGGATTTCCTGTCCTGCATGACGGACCGGTACGCGACCCGCGCCTTTTCCCGCCTGTTCATGCCCTCCGCCTTTCCTGCCTTCTGACCGGAGCCTGTCTTCCCGCCGCCTGTATGCGGACTGTATCGCCAAAAGGGAGATGCCTTATGCCCTATAGATTCCCCTCCGCCTGGCTGGACGAGCTTCGGTCCCGGTCCGACCTGGTTCAGATTGTTTCCGGCTATGTGCAGCTGAAAAAGGCCGGCCATCGCTACTGGGGGCTCTGCCCCTTCCACGGGGAGAAAACCGCGTCCTTCTCCGTCGATTCGGAGCGCCAGCTGTATTACTGCTTCGGCTGCAAGGCCGGCGGCGATGTGATTCACTTCGTCATGGACATCGAGCGCTGCGATTTTCATGAAGCGGTGGAAACGCTGGCGGAGCAGGCCCATCTTCCCCTGCCGGAGATGGAGCGCTCTGAGGAATACGAGCGGATCCGCTCCGAGCGGGAGCGGCTCCTGAACGCCAACCGTCTGGCCGCCCGGTTCTATCACGAAACCCTGTACCGTCCCGAGGGCGCCGCGGCCCTGGCCTATCTCCGGAAGCGCGGGCTGTCGGACAGCGTCATCCGCCGCTTCGGCCTCGGCGCCGCGCCGGATCGCTGGTCCTCCCTGACGGATTATCTGGTATCCCAGGGCTACTCCCTCCAGGAGCTGCAGCGGGTCGGTCTGAGCGGCCTGAAGGAGCGGAAGGACGCCGACCCGGGCGACACGCGTCCCCGCCAGTGGGGATATGATGTGTTCCGCAACAGAGCCATGTTTCCCATCATCGACCTGCACGGCAATGTGATCGCCTTCGGCGGGCGTGCCCTTTCCAAGGATGAGGAAAGAAAATATCTGAACACCTCGGATACGCCGATTTTCAACAAGCGCCTGGGCGTTTACGCGGCCAATCTGCTCCGGAAGCAGCGGCATCTGGAGCGCGTCATCCTGGTGGAAGGCTATATGGATGTCATCGCCCTGTCCCAGTTCGGCGTGGAGGGGGTCTGCGCCACCCTGGGCACCGCCCTGACCAATGAGCAGGCCCGGCTTCTGCACCGGTTCGCGCCCCAGGTCTTTCTGGCCTATGACGGGGATTCCGCCGGCCAGCATGCCATCCTCCGCGGGCTGGATATTTTTGCCGCGGAGGGCATTCCGGCCCGGGTGCTCGATTTCCCGGACGGTCTCGATCCGGATGAATTCATCCGCCGGGACGGCATTGAGGGATTCCGTGCCCTGCCCTCCCTTTCGCCCGCGGCCTTCCGTCTCCGGCGCCTGCGGGATCAGTATGATCTGTCCGACCCGGAAAACCGGATCACCTTCGCGCGGGAAGCCTCCCGGATCATCAGTCCCCTGGATCCGGTCGAGCGCGAGGTCTTTCTGAAGGAGCTCTCCGTGCAGACGGGCTTCACCCGGGAGGTGCTGCTGGAGCAGGTCATGAAGGAACAGAAGGATCATCCTCCGGCCGCCGCGCCCGCCGCCCCCCGGAAGCCGCGGGTCAGGCGGGATGCCGAACCGGTCTCCGAAATCACCCGGGCGCAGGAAACCCTGCTCAGCCTGGCCGCCATGGCACAAATTCCGGAAGATGTCGTCAATGAAAAGGATTTTGAGGATCCGGAGTTGAAATCTTTATATATGGCTCTGGCCAGTGGAACGCCCGCGGCCGCTCTCGTCAGTCAGGCCGTGGACGACGAAACGCGATCCCGGTACACCCGTATTCTGATCGCCCAGGAATCCCTGAGCACGGATCAGATTCTCACCATGGCGCATGAGTGCGTCAACCGTATCCGCAAAGCCCGGATTGAATCACGGCTGCAGGAGATTATGTCACAGCTGGGCACGCTGACTCAGGAGGAGGAACGGCGCGCCCTTCTCGCCGAAGCGCAGGAGCTTTCCGCCCAGAATCAGCGGCTGTCCCGTTCCTCCTCCCTCTGACTGCTTCACCCTCTGACACGCCGGCCTCCGGGCCTGGAAAGGAGCGATTCCCTTGGCCACGCTTTCACCCGAAACCCGAAAAACCAAGCTGGACGAGCTGTACGAGTTTGGTAAATCCAAAGGCACCCTCACCTACAAGGAGATCATGGATCGCCTGATGGAAATGGAAATGGATCCGGATCAGCTGGATAAGGTGCTGGAAACCCTCGATGCCTACGGCGTCACCGTCACCAACGACGCGGACTCGCAGGATGATGCCTCCCTGGCGGAGGACGCCCTCGGCGCGGAAGGCTCCGTCAAGGATGACGCCGCGTCCGATGGCATCGATCTGTCCATGCCCGAAGGCATCAGCATCGATGATCCCGTGCGCATGTATCTCAAGGAAATCGGCAAGGTGCCTCTGCTCACCGCCGAGGAGGAGATCGAAATCGCCAAGCGGCTGGAGCAGGGCGATGAAAGCGCCAAGCAAAAGCTGGCGGAAGCCAATCTGCGCCTGGTGGTTTCCATCGCCAAGCGCTACGTGGGTCGCGGCATGCTCTTCCTGGATCTGATTCAGGAGGGCAATCTGGGCCTGATCAAGGCCGTCGAGAAGTTCGACTACCGCAAGGGCTTCAAATTTTCGACCTATGCCACCTGGTGGATTCGTCAGGCCATCACCCGTGCCATTGCCGACCAGGCCCGGACCATCCGCATCCCGGTGCACATGGTCGAAACCATCAACAAGCTGATCCGGGTGTCCCGTCAGCTGCTGCAGGAATACGGCCGGGAGCCTACGCCGGAGGAAATCGCCAAGGAAATGGGCATCTCCGAGGCCAAGGTGCGGGAAATCATCAAGATCGCCCAGGAACCCGTCTCCCTGGAAACCCCCATCGGCGAGGAGGAGGACAGCCATCTGGGAGATTTTATCCCCGATGAGGACGCTCCCGCCCCTGCCGAAGCCGCTTCCTTCGCCCTGATGAAGGAGCAGCTCATGGAGGTGCTGGACACGCTCACGCCCCGGGAGGAAAAGGTGCTCCGCCTCCGCTTCGGCCTGGACGACGGGCACCAGCGCACCCTGGAGGAGGTCGGCAAGGAATTCAACGTCACCCGGGAGCGAATCCGGCAGATCGAGGCCAAGGCGCTGCGGAAGCTGCGCCACCCTTCCCGCAGCAAAAAGCTGAGAGACTATCTGGATTGACGGAAGACCGTTCCTGCCCCCTGCCCCTCCGGACAGGGGGCTTCCTTTTCGGTTTTCCGATGCTTCTGTGGAAGGGAGTTGATCCCCTTGGATGACCGGCTGTCGCTGGCCTGCTCGCTGTATGATCCCTGTGAACTGGGAGCGGATATCGGCACGGACCACGGCCTTCTGCCCGCCGCCCTGCTGCAGGGCGGAATCTGTCGGAGGATGATCCTGACGGATATCAGTCCGTCCGCTCTGGAAAACGCCCGGGGAGAAATGATCCGCTGTCGCCTCCTCCCCCGGGTCTCCCTGCGGCTGGGGGACGGGCTTGCCCCGCTGGAGGAAGCCTGCGGCATGATTTCCATCATGGGCATGGGGGGACGAACCATCCGCGACATCCTGCTCGCCGGTGCGGATCGCCTGCGGGGAGCCTCCCTGCTGCTGTCCGCCCATACCGATCTTCCCCTCATCCGCCAGACGGTGCAGGAAATCGGTTACCATCTCGACCGCGAGGAGCCGGTGCTCTCCGCAGGCAGGTTTTACCTTCTTTTCCGGGCCCGCCCCGGCGCTCACCCCCTGTCTCCGCAGGCGCTCCGCCTGGGAGACAGGCTCTTTTCCTCTGCCTCGCCGCTGCTTCGGCCCTATCTGGCGAGGCGACGGGAAATCCTGTCGGAACGCCTGGCGGGGCTTCTTCGCGCGGACACCCCTGACGCCGCTCAGATTCGGATCTGTCAGGAGGATCTGGCCTTCTATGACGCTTTTCTGAAGGAGGAGCCATCATGACCGTACAGGAAATTTATCAGCTGATTGACGCCGCCGCCCCCTTTGAAACCCAGGAGTCCTGGGATAATTCCGGACTGCTCGTCGGCTCCCCCTCCCGGGAAGTCACCGCGGTGCTGTTTGCCCTGGATGTCTCGCAGCCGGTCATCGATGAGGCCCTCGCCTGCGGCGCCCAGCTGATCGTCACCCATCACCCGCTGATGTTCTCCCCGCGGCAGCGGCTCACCGACGAGGACTATGAAGGACGCCTGCTGCTCCGGCTGGCCCGCCATGAGCTTTCGCTCATCGCGGCACACACCTGCCTGGACCGCGCGCCGGGCGGCATGAATGACACCCTGGCCGCCCTGTGCGGCCTGGAAAACCTGCGCGGCGAAGGCTTCATCCGGGTCGGAACGCTTCCCGCCGCGCTCTCCGCGGAGGCGCTGGCCGCCCAGCTGTCGCTTGCCCTGGGGGATACCGTCCGCGTCCTGGGCCCCGGGGACCGCACGGTCTCCTGTCTGGGGCTGTGCAGCGGCGGCGGAGGCGGCGAGTGGGAGCAGGCCGCCGCCCTCGGGTGCGATGCCTTTCTCAGCGGGGAAATCCGGCATCACCACGCGCTGGCCATGGCCGACGCGGGCATTGTCGCCTTCGAATGCGGACATGCTGCCACGGAGCGCCCGGGGATCCTCGTGCTGGCCGATGCTTTACAAAACGCATTTGATACGATACAATGTAAGGTACGGATTATTAAGTCCGAGGTGGATTCGTATTCCTTTCCGCCGGTTGATCCAGGCTGATTCCCCGCCTTCTGTGGGATCCTGGATCCACTGACAGCGGGCATGCGGATCAGTAAGGAGGTTTCCCATGGATAAGTTTGAAGCCTTATGGGCATACCAGGCCGAGGATATGAAGGCGGACGCCATCGCCAACGCCATCAAGAGCTCCCCCATCCGGCTGAATCTGGAAAAGGCGAGAGATTTCATTCTCGAGCGTCAGAAACAATATAAGCAGATCGAAGATGAGATTGCCGGCATGGCAGACCGGAAGGATGTCATCGCCCAGGCGGTGTCGCACTCCGAATCACAGCTCAGCAGCCTTCAGCAGCGCTTTGACGCCAATCCGCCCCAGACCGCGGAGGAGATCAAATCCTTCCTGGCCGAGGTCAGCCGCTGCCGGGATACCATCCGCCAGTATGAAGCCGAAATCAGCCGCATCGTCCGGGAAACCACGGGCCATGAGAAGCTTCAGCGGACCGTCCGCATGGAAGCCGCCAACGCCAAGAAGAATTTCGACCAGCTCAAGGCCGACTATGAGGCGGAATCCAAAATCAAGAAGGAGGAGCTGGAGGCGCAGCGTGCCAGGGTCCGGGATCTGGTGCCCACCGTCGACCCGGAGCTGCTGGAGGAATACAACGCCATCAAGCGGCATATTTCTCCGCCGGTTTCCCGCCTGATTCACGGCCAGTGCTCCGGCTGCAACACCTCGCTCCCCTCCGCCGTTTCCAGCCGGATCAAGGGAGGAACGCAGGTGGAGTGCGAGACCTGCGGCCGCATCATCATTCCCTGACCTGAACTGAAGACCTGAAAAAACCGCTCCCGGAAGGCTCCGGGAGCGGTTCTGTTTCTCTGTTTTGCGGATGGAATTCAGCCGGGATGAACGATTTCAAGGTCCTCCGGGGTCTCGGTAAAGGCGTCTGCGCCGATCTCCTCCAGATCCTTGGGAAGCACGATCTTTTTCAGCTCCACGCACAGCTGAAACGCGCCCTGTCCGATTCGCTTCAGATTTTCACCGAAGGCGATTTCCGTCAGGCGGGAGCAGGCCAGGAAGGCAAAATCGCCGACGGTCTCCACCGTGTCCGGCACCGCCACCTCGGCCAGCGCCTCACACCCCGCAAAGCAGCTCTGGTCCAGCACCATAACCCCCTCCGGAATCACGATGGAGCGCAGGGAGGAGCACTTGAAGAAGGCCATGTTGCCGATGGAGGTGATGCCCTCCGGCAGCTGAATGGTTTCGATATCATCCCGGAAATTGAAGGTAAACTCCCCGATCTCCACCACCGGCAATCCATCCAGCGTCTGCGGCACCACCACATCCTTCTCCTGTCCCTGATAGGACAGCGTGCGCGCGCCCAGCCCATCCTCCGTCAGGCAGTACTGATAGTCGCCGCAGGTCCGGACGTCAATCTTGTCCTCTCCCGCCAGATCATTGGCAGAAAAGGGATCCTTCAGAATGTTAAAGGAATCCTCATCCTCCTCATCCATAAACTCGTCCTCATCGTCAAATTCAAACCCGTCGTCCCAGAAGCCGTCGTCCCATTCCTCTTCCTCGATGTTCTCCTCGCCCAGGGCGACGAATCCGCAGGGAGCCTCCCACGCGACGAGGCAGATCAGCAGCACGCACAGCAAAGCCAGGCATCGTTTCATGGGAAGCTCCTCCTTTCGCATGAATTTGGATTTATTATATGAAATCAGGCGCCAAAAATCAAGATACGGCGCGCGGCGGATCTCTCGCGGCGCCCTCTCCTGTCCGGGCCGGATCATGCGCCGGCATCGCTTGAAGAAAACAGGATTTCGTGTATAATATCGGCGTGCTGTTTTTGCGCGGAAAGGGGGAAGCGGTTTTTCATGAACACCTATCGCGGGCGTCATGTGTCCAGCCAGCCCTGGCCCGTCGCTTCCCACGCTTCCACCCGGCGCGGCCGCCATCAGCAGCGCAATCATCGCCGGCGCCGCGGTCTGGTGGCTCTTCTGGTGCTGCTGCTTCTGCTGCTGGCCTATCCCTTCGTGGAAGCGCATATCCTCACGGTCGAGCGGGTTTCCATTCCCGGGGAGCAGCTCCCGGCGGACATCGGCCGCCTGAAGGTCGTGTTCCTTTCCGATATTCATTACGGCTTCGGTTTTTCCGACGCGGATGTGCAGAATCTGGTTTCCCGGATCAATCAGCTCAAGCCGGATCTTGTCCTCATGGGCGGAGATTATGCGACGGATAATCTGTCCGCGGTCCGTTTCTTTGAGCGTCTTCCCTCCATTCACGCCCGTTACGCGATTCTGGGCGTCATCGGGGAAGCCGACCGCGGGGACAGCCCCTTTGAGCTGTCC
>ODAI012621138.1_pt1 | contig 17986 bp, 16 predicted proteins | sample 1539321 | NCBI WGS metagenome assembly ODAI01 (sample SAMN02144231, study PRJEB22623) | gut metagenome | biome: sheep rumen | host: Ovis aries | place: New Zealand | reverse complement strand
GGCTGCCTCCTATAGCTCCACCATCGTAGTAATCGCCTACGGGTCCACCTTCCCAGCCGAGCTTTTCGGCTTCCTTCTTGGTGATGAAATTACCCGGAAGAGTGCCATACTCATCAAGATACAGGACTACACTCTCGAGGTCGTAATAATACCCGTCTTCATCGATCACGCTGCCTGGCTCACCGGTTGTTTCGCTCTCTTTTGAGCCCTCAAACCCGGATATTTCCTGTCCTGATAACGGATCGTCCAAAACGGCTTCATTATAAGCTGTCCCTGATCCTGCAGTATCCGGCAGGGATACTTTAACATCCCTGCGTGCACATCCGGCCAGCATAACAAATGACAGTATCAGCGGTATCAGGTATATCGATCTTAGCTTTTTACTCATATTTCACCTGTAAAATACACAAAACACCCTGCCTGCAAGACAGGGTGTCCAAAATTATATTCCTGCGTAAGCTTCGCTGACCAGCGCATCCACATTATTCTGTTTGGGTGCACATATTGCCGCGATAAGATCTTCTTCACTCATCTGTCCGGCATTCTGTTCATCCCGGGCAGCATTTGCAAACAGATCATCCACGCTATTCTGCTTGGCTTCCTTGAATCTCTCGAGAATATCAGCTACCAATGCCTGCTGGTCCTCTTCAAGACCTGCCTGCGTCAGATCTATCTCATCATCAGACAGTTCCTCCAATGACTTTTGGACTTCTTCGGCATCGGGAATATCTTCCTCCGGTTCATCCTCCGGGTAGGTCATTTTATATTCATACCATTTGATTATTGTCTTGGTCCTTAAACTGTAATCTATCTTTTGCTTCAAAATATCACCTTAGTTGCTCTCCGGGGCTTCGATCGTTATCTGCTCCGAAGGCTGCTCGCCTTCCTGAATGATTGCCTCCTGCGCCTGCTTTTTTTCACTGAGCGCAGACATCAGATAGTGTATACCGAAAAATCCCCCTGCAGCCAGAACCATTACCAGAATAACGGCAACAACTACGGCAATGGCGCGATTGCGTATTCTTCTTTTGCGGCGGTACTCTCTTCTGTACGCCTCATCATCATATTCTTCCTGATAATCGTAATCTCTCGCCATTAATAAACCCTCTCAGCATTTGTTTAAAATCGTACCATAATATGATACATCATTTCACGGGCTTTTTCCACTAAAACAACACGGAACGCTCTCATCCATATCAATGTGGCGCCCCGTATATCGTAATTATTCGCACACGTCGAAGCGGGTATCTGAAAGTTATTTCCGATACCCGCTTCTAAACTATACTATCCAATGGTCCATACCTCGCTATTGCTTGACAGTAACTATTCAATTGTTCCCTTCTGATCGACTTATCCTCACTACCTTGCTGTACTCACATCCTGTAACGGTTGACTCTTAAAAGATTATTCTTCGTTACTCCTTTACGTAGCTCCTGCGATCGAATTCGTTTATGTTAAGTTATATCGGTTATCAGGTATGACTACTGATAACCTTCAAGTCATTAGGTGGAGTGTACCTCCTTCTTTAAGTATAGTGTTCAGATTGACAATCTGTTTTGTTTTCTGTTCTCTTCTTCTTTATGTACTCATTATAACATGCCAATTTGATTTGTCAACACAATTTTGAAAAATTTTTAAAGTTTTTTCATAATTGTGTTTCATCTTTTGATTTATTTGTTTATATTGCTGAAAAAGTTGAAAATATTCTGACACTTTCGGCATCATTTCAGGCTGATAAGGATAAAGCAAACCCCGCAGTTTAAACCTGCGGGGTCTGATACAAAACAGATCATTTATTCATCCGCTATGGTAAACACATAATCATAACTGTATGTGCGTACCCACAGATCATCTCCGACATAGGTCAGATAATCCGGGCTCTTCTTAAGCGGGATCTTCTTTTCTGTCTTACCGGTAAAGCGGTTTAACACATAAAGATAATCCTTTTCGTTGGTAAAGCCGTATCCGCAGATAATGCTGTCACCGTATCTTACGAAGTTATCGGAATTTACGACCAGCGGATCGGATATCCAGACAATATTATCGGTATCAACATCTATGCAGATGATATATCCGTTTTCGGGACATGATTCGGCATATGTATTGTGATAAATACTGAGGTAGAGGTAATTATCCATCATCAGAGCACAATGTACGCTTCTTTCGGTATATATATCCTCATTGCCCGTTTCATCGTCATCATCATAGAGAAAATCGCTAAGATCATACATGTAGACCAGCACACCGTTTTCATCATAAACGCTGATAACGGTCATATGCCCGTTCTGGTTTTCTCCCGACAGTCTGAAGGTATTGATCCCGTCATTAAACTCATTTCCTAAAGGGTAATGACCGGTTTCTTCAAACCAGGCTTCTTCATCTATGATCCCGTTTTCCTCACAGCTTAATTCCGACAGAATGATAGGTCTGTATTCCCAGGGTTCTTTATAGCTTTCATCATAATATGGCTTTTCAAGGTCATTTGCTATTAAAACAGGCTCGACATCATATGATCCGTATCCCTCCAGATCATCACCCGTTAACACGACCAGATCAAGGAAGGCTCCGATATCTTTGGCATCAGTCCACTCTACAAGCGGAGCTTCCTTAACCTCGGGAGTAAGTCCGCACTCTTTTTCATGGTCGGTCCTTATCTTCTCGAATTCATCGGCCCCAACCCATTTTATGCCATCCTTCTCGTAGATCTTCTGCATCTCCTTAGAAGGCTCAAGATCATTGCCGTAATCGTCCTCGAAATGATATACCTGATCCTTATAATACTTATTGTAATCATCCTCGTGGGTCGAATTCTCGTCCCACTCATACTCCTTAAACCTCAGGAAAAATACGTAACATCCATCATTGTCATATTCATCATCGGGGTACTCGTCAGACTCATAATCGTATCTGGTGTATGATTTGGGTACTCTGGGTTCGGCCATCATCATGTACTCTTCTTCATCATAGAGATACACCCTCTCGCAGTTTTCATCATAGTAAAATGCAGTGGTTAAATAGATGGCGGCGCCGCCTGCTCCCGAATAAATACAGTATCCACACTGGTTTACATCAAGAAATGCCCTGTAAGGCCAGTACTGCTCACTCTTAAGAAGGATCTTTCCGTCTACATACTTAAAGAAATATGCAAAATTAAAGTCACCGGAATCACCGTATCTTAAACATAAAACAAACTCGGTCTCTCCGTCGTTTCCGCAGTCAATGAATGAATACTCGGCACCTGTCAGGTGGAAAAGATCATCGTCCCATCCCCCGACCTCGATCTCATTTGATATGGTTGCATTTACAAATTCCGAAACGGTATATTCTTTGCCCTTGACAATGTAATCCTCAATGTCTGCATCTACCGTAAAAGAAACCTCATCCGAAAGCATGGCGATGTAGGCATCTTTTGCCTCCTCATCGTCATACTCCTTCTTTTCCTCTTTATCTTTGTTCTTGTCTTTGTCCTTGTCCTTCTTCTTTTTCTTCCTGGGCTTTGATTCGGCTTCTTCCTCTTCTTCCTCTTCTTCCTCAGTCGCGGAATCTGCCTTTTCATTAGCCTTTGAGCATGCACTTAGTCCCATGCAGCCTATCATAAGAAGCAGTAACAGTAACAATGCCTTTTTCTTCATATCATTTCCTCAGCCTGTTAAAAGCTCCGGTGTGACGTAATATCCTACTGAACGAGCGGATACTTTGCGGTAAGTTCTGCAACTATAGCCTTTGCCTTGGGTATGGCGGCTTCCTTTTCCTTAACGATCATGGCGATAGCCTCAGCGATCTTATCCATGTCGTCTTCCTTCATTCCGCGTGAAGTAACCGCAGGTGTACCGAGACGTATTCCCGATGTTACGAAAGGAGACTTGGGATCGTTCGGTATAGTATTCTTATTGGCTGTGATATGTGCTTCATCGAGCCACTTTTCAACTTCCTTACCTGTAAGATCAAATGTGGTAAGATCCATGAGCATCAGATGGTTATCCGTTCCGCCTGAAACGATCTTTATGCCACGGTCCATCAGTCCCTTGCACAGAGCCTGAGCGTTTTTAGCCAGTTGCTTCTGATAATCCTTGAACTCGGGCTCCAAAGCCTCCTTGAAGCAGACAGCCTTTGCAGCGATAACATGCATTAAAGGTCCGCCCTGAATTCCGGGGAATACGGCCTTGTTGAAGTTATATTTCTCAGCAGCTTCCTTATTGCAAAGAATGAGTCCTCCTCTGGGTCCTCTTAATGTCTTGTGAGTAGTAGTCGTAACAACATCGGCATACGGAATCGGGCTCGGATGAAGGCCTGCGGCAACCAAACCTGCAATGTGAGCCATATCAACCATCAATACAGCACCGACTTCATCTGCTACTTCTCTGAACTTTTTAAAATCTATGGTTCTGGCATAGGCAGATGCACCTGCGATGATCATCTTGGGTTTGCACTCAAGAGCTATCTTTCTTAACTCATCGTAATCTATAAATCCGTCATCATTTACGCCGTAAGGAACGATATTAAAGTATTTACCGGAAATATTGACCGGTGAACCATGCGTGAGGTGTCCGCCGTGAGCGAGGTTCATACCCATGATCGTATCTCCGGGTTCGCAGATCGCAAACTGAACAGCGAGGTTTGCCTGCGCACCTGAGTGAGGCTGAACGTTAGCATAATCGCAGCCGAACAGTTTCTTTGCTCTTTCTATAGCTAGAGTTTCAACAACGTCCACGCACTGGCATCCGCCATAGTATCTCTTTCCCGGATATCCCTCTGCGTATTTGTTGGTAAGCGGGCTTCCCATTGCAGCCATTACAGCCTTTGAAACCCAGTTCTCTGATGCGATAAGCTCGATATGCGAGTTCTGACGCTCCTGCTCATCAACTATCGCCTGTGCTACTTCAGGGTCAACGTTTCTTACTTCGTCCAATGAATACATTATCAGTCTCCTTTTTATATAATGAATTAAATAAAAGCCACGAAAAGAAGTATAGCATAATCAGTGCATTTTTACTATAATGAGTGATACAGTCGCCAAAGGACAAAAAACGTACATATTTATTTGCAGAAAGTCCTGACATTATGACACCATTACTGATTAAATGAGGGATCCTACATGTATCACATAATAGTTAATCCAGCTTCAAAAACCGGAAAAGGAAAAATGCTCTGGGCCGATATCGAACCAGTTCTTATCGACAAGGGAGTGGATTTTAAAGTCTATTTTTCAAAGAAACCGGGGCACGTGATCGAACTGGTAAAGAACATTACGGGATTAGGTCTGGCCGGAAGTCCGGATTCGACAATAGATCTTATCGTTCTCGGAGGAGACGGAACCTTAAATGAAGCATTGCAGGGAATATCTGATTTTGACCGCGTGAGGATCGGCTATATACCCACAGGCTCAAGCAATGATCTTGCAAGGGACCTTAAACTCCCGGCAGATCAGATCACATGCTTAAACAATATACTGTCATGCAAAGAGCCCACTCTGATGGATATAGGATGTGTGGAGTATAACAGCGCTCCTGCCGAGCTTTCAAGGGATCATAAAAAAGCCGAGAACATAGAGACAAAAAGATTTTTCGATGTGAGCATGGGTATCGGATACGATGCGGCAGTGTGTGAAGAGGCCCTGACCTCGAAGGCCAAGAAAGTGCTCAACAGATTCGGGCTCGGCAAGTTGATCTACCTCATGATAGCCCTCAAACAGCTGATAAGCTCCAAAACCGCAGATGTTGTGATAACGCTTGACGATGGTAAAAAACTGAACCTTAAGGGGTTTATTTTTGCGACCTGTATGATACATCAGTATGAAGGCGGTGGATTCAAGTTCTGTCCCGATGCAGACTATACCGACGGTATACTCGATATATGCGTGGCATCGGGCGTCAGCAAGCTGAAAGTTCTTTTCGGGCTCCCAAAAGCCCTTAAAGGAAAACACTTCAGTATAAAAGGTATCGACCGGTATTCAGCTTCAAAGGTAAAGATCGAAACATCCATACCCTGCTGGGTACACACAGACGGCGAGGTCAAGATGAGGAACGATTCCGTGACCGTAACCTGCATGAAGCAGGCATTTAAACTGCTTAAATAATAAAGCAAACCGGATGCAGCCATGCATCCGGTTTTATTCTTTATTCAGATTCTGAAAGCTCTATGCAAAGTTCTTCATACTCTTTTTGTTTCTGATACGATTCAAATGAAAATACCTGGTATTTGTCCTTATCACCGGTCCAGTAAAGGAAAAGGAACGGTCCGCCATCTCCGCTATCCGTAACATCATCGGGTCTTTTTTGGACCTTGCCTCCCTTAAGGAGTTCAAAGCATTTATCCCACTGTTCATCACTTAGTTCGAAGGTTCCCTCAACAGTGATGTATTCCTCGGTAAGCGGCCAGGCATCCCCTTCTCTTTTTTCATGATGGAACATATGTCTGCCGTCCTCGACGTAAAGGACATATCTCTGGAAACAGGGCGGATAAGCGGAGGAATCATAGGTAAAGTAAAAATTCTCAATATCGTCTTCCCGAATGCCTTTGCCGACTATATACCTGTCCTTTTTGTCTTTTTCGGATTCCGATCCGCTGTCTTTCTTTTGAGTTTCCACTTTCTCCGTATCCTCTTTGTCATCATTATCTTTGTCATCCGAGCAGCCCGTAAGTATTAAGGAAGCTGCAAGAATAATAAACAGACTCAACTTAAGCATTGAGCCTGTCCTTTTAAAACCGGAAATAATTCTTCGTATGAAATCTGACCTCATGATCATTTTCTCCCATACCTGTTATGAGGATCCATCTCTCGGTGGAGCATTTTATGAGGGTTCATCTCCCGGTGGGGCCTTTTTCTTATACGGCACCCTGGCGGAAGGCACTACCTCCGATGCCGGCTTGGTATGTACTGCCTGATCATCAAAGAAGATATGCGCGCCGAAAGCCTTCAATACATCGCGCTTTGTAATGCCGCCGAGGAAGAATGCCTCGTCGATACGTACATCCCATGCACGTAGCGTGCGGATGACTCTCTCGTGTGAAGGGGCACTCCTTGCGGTTACAAGAGCTGTCCTTATCGGAGCCTCCTCCTGAAGTTCCTTCTGCAGATCCGAGATGGTCTTAAGAAACTTGGCAAACGGTCCTGCCTTCATGGGATCCCTGGCAAGCTTCCTCTCATTTTCCTCGAATGCCTCGAGTCCCTGCTCCTGATATATCTGTTCGGAATCATCCGAAAATAATACCGCATCTCCGTCAAAAGCTATCCTGATCTGGCGTATCTCATCATCGGGATCAATATCCGGTGTGGATATCGTATCATCACATATGATACCTGCCGCGATCCCGCAGTCTATCGCCATCTGAACGTCTTTTTCATCAGCAGAAAGATAAAGATCTGTCTTGAATGCCTCAAGGTACGGAGTAAGAGGAGCTCCGGATGCCAGTACAGCTCTCGTTATATCAAGACCGTAATGTTCTATGGCATTAAATACCCGTAGTGATGTGTCCGGGCTGTTATGGGACATGACTATGACTTCGACCCTGCCCTCCTGTCCGGGTATCCTGTTTATATTCAGCAATGCCTTGACCAGCGAAAACCCGTTCCCGGGCTGAAGCAGGTCATTCTCATGCTCCACCTGATAACGGCAGTAAGCATCTATTCCTTCTTTTTCAAAAATATCATTTTCGGCCGTAAGGTCGAATAGTGCTCTTGAGGAAATTCCGATAACCAGTCTGTTTGATAAATCATATGCCATAAGCGTTCCTCCGGGAACCTGCCTGGGTTCCAGCTAATCAACTGTAGTTACTCATGATCGATCGGTATATACAGTATAAAATCGAACATATGTTTTGTCAACGGTTTTTCGAACAAATGTTTGCGGTTATCTTAATCTGCTGCATTCAAACTTGGCGCGAAGGCTGATGCAGTTTAATAATTCATTGTATTTATCCTCGACCGAACCTTCATTAAACTCAAAGTCTACCGAAAATGCCATGGTGTTTAGCATCGACTCATCGACACGTCCGTGCATATCCGAGAGGATATTGAATTTCTTTTCAAAATCATCGGTGTCAAGGAAAGCCAGCACCCCGGGGTCGATTCCAGGTATCTGCTCCGAACCGGCATTAATGAATTCACTTTCAAAGGAACTGTTTTTATCATCGGTTTGTTTATTTGCCGTCGTTGCATTATTATCTCCGGATACGGGCTCGAATCTCAGTTCCTGTCCCGCTTCGGGATATTTGTCTTTATCCACTTCGGAAGTAAACATCTCTATGGGTCTGGCATAAATAGCATCAGGATTCTTCACCGATCTGTATATAACGAGGTCCTCCTCACTCTCCGTATGCCTGGCTACACAGATGACCTCGTATTCATTGCCTTTAAAATGCCTGTAGATCTGTCCGGGTAAAATAGTATTCATGTTGGATATCCTTTCCGAAATCGATTTAAAACCTCATCGTATATTGTACCAAATCCCGGATACGATAACCAGCAGTCCCTTTAAAAAATGACCTCTACATCCGAATCTGTCAAAATGCCCGATAACGCGCCAATCCTTTGTTTAAGCTCCTGCGTTTTCCGTACTCCCGCCGATGAATCATCCGTAAGCTTCCTGTGGTTTATCCTTAACGTATAATCCCTGTTACCGTCTCCTTCGACCACGACGCTTAACATGATACCCGCATTCCTGTATCCCAGTTCATCGAGGATATCCCTGACCTGCGCCCTGTATTCCTCTTCGGCCTCTACCGAATGATCATCGAGGATGTGGCCTCTTGAATCATTCTTTTCCATGCTGTAGACCGTTTTGCCGATCATAAGTGAAATAAAGAGTATGAGGGACACGCCCAGCAGCAGATATGCGATGTTTTCACGGCATGTTCTTTCGTGTGAGAATGATCTTTTCATATTGTCCGCCTCCTTTGCACATTTATGTTCGAAAATATATCCGATCGTTCATCCTGGTACTGATACTACTCCCGTTCAGGTACAAATATTTACCCTCAACCCCGGCATCAGCCAAAAGTTGATTGTATTTTTATACAGGTGTCAGTCAAAATTCTGTACTTTTTCCGAAAACCGTGCTATATTCCTCTTACTTAAGAAATAAATGACCACATGTCTATGAAAAGACCGTTGTGTGCTTTTTGTCTGGCCGTTTCTCTGGCCGTATGCATGATCTCACCGCTTGTTAAAAAGAATATCCGAAGTTACGAAGAGATTTCCGGGAGAACCCTGACACTTACCGGTATTGTCTACGATATTGAACCGGTACAGGGCGATCTGCAAAACAGCCTGCTGATATATATGAAGAGTGTGTCGCTTTACGAAAACGGACAGGACCGGAAAACTTCTTCCGGCAGGAATATCAGGTTGATAGCATATAAAGACCTTGAAGATTCGGATCTTGACCCGGACCATCAGGGTTTCATACACATAGGACAGCGTATAAGGATAAAAGGAAAACTACATTCCTTCGCATCAGCCACTAATGAAGGGATGTTCGACTCGCTGGTATACTACAATTCGCTCGGGATATCGTTTTCGTTAAGAGATGCCAGGATCATCGATTCAGGTACTTCCTATGATCATTTAAGAGACAGACTATACAGGATACGGCTTAATGCTTCAAAAATCCTCAAGGATACTCTGGCGCCGGAAGAAGGCTCCGTCATGTGCACGATGCTCTTAGGGTATAAAAAAGCAGTTGAAGAAGAACTCAAAAGTCTGTACCGCAGGAATGGTATTGCTCACATATTGTGTATCTCAGGCCTTCATATTTCACTCCTCGGCATAGGTTTATTCAGGCTCCTTAAAAGAACACCGATCGGAATCAGAGCTGCTGCCGTCACCTCTTTTTTGATCGTTTTTCTGTACGTTCTGATGACTGGAATGGGGGCATCCTCCCTGCGTGCCCTGTTTATGTTCACAGTATCCATGATCGCAGTGCTTATTAACAGGACCCCTGATATGCTGACATCAGTGTCAGTTATATGTATGTTCCTTTTGCTGTCAAACCCGCTTTTTATCTATAATGCAGGCTTTTGTTTTTCCTTCGGATGCGTGATCGGAATTGCTGTTTTAATGCCGACACTGTCGTCAGAAAGAGTGTCAGAAAATGGTCGTAAGGTTCCTGCTCCGATAAAGGTCATTTTAGGTCCGTTGACCATGGTAGTCATCGGTATTCCGATATACCTGTTCTTCTATTTTCAGTTCCCTGTCTATTCATTTGCATTAAATTTTCTGGTCATTCCCGTAATGGGAATACTGGTCACGGCAGGCTTTCTGCTCATTGTGACTGAACCATTCTTCCCTGCTGTATCTTCCGTTTTCGGGCTTTTGATAACCGGTATCCTTGAGCAGTTTAAGAAACTGTCCGAAGCGGCAGACGCTCTGCCTTTTCACTTTTATACCCCGGGCAAACCCGCACTCTGGCAGGTGATCGTATACGTTTTGATACTGGCATCTATATATGCTTATCGAAAAAAGACCACCCTTTATGTGCGGTGGTCGATATCACTGGTTGCAGTATTTATACTGATCCTTCGATCCAATTACGGATGTACCCTGGATTTTCTGGATGTAGGGCAGGGTGACGGGATGTTCTTAAGATACAGTAAAATGCCTGTAACTGTCGGAGGATTTTCGGGAGATTTTACATGCCTTATAGACGGAGGCTCGAGCAGTGTAAGTAAAGTCGGCAAATACAGGATTATCCCTTATCTTAAATCCCGGGGCTGCGATGAAGTCGATATTGTGATCCTTTCTCATCTGGACTCCGACCATACGAGTGGGGTACAGGAACTCTTAAAAGACGGCTTATTGGCGGGGATAAGCGTAAAAGCCCTGTGTGTTCCCTATCCTGCTGCCGATCATGACCGGATAAAATATGAAGAGATAGCAGCTCTTTGCAAAACGGCAGGTGTAAAACTTGTTGAATTATCCGGAGGGGATACTATAAGCCCTGATAAAGACCTTAAGATGATTGTGGAATCCCCGTTTGATGATGTGGCGTACACTGATCCGAATGAGATGTCAGTAGTCATATCACTTTACTGTAACGGACAGAGCCTTCTTCTGACCGGGGATATCGGTGGAAACGCCGAAAAAATCCTGGCAGGGCGAATGAGTGCCGACAGACCTTATACTCTGCTTAAGTGCGCTCATCATGGCAGCAAAACATCAAGTTCGAACGAATTCCTTAACAAAACAAGCCCGGCCGTCACGGTGATAAGTGTCGGAAAAGGCAATTCTTACGGTCTTCCTGCCGATGAGACCCTTAAGCGGTTAAAAGACCGGAACATCCGGATCTACAGAACCGATGAAAGCGGAATGATCCGGGCCAGAATAAAAAAGGTCGGGATCTGCATCCGCTCATTTACGGATTGACCCCGACCCGGAAGGTCTTTATCAGTATAAGTATTCAGCAATTGCCCGTATAGACGTACTTAAGATTCTCTCTGGCGACATCAGCCAGATGGTAGACCTTTGAAACCTCGGTCGGTTCACCGTCAGACATATGAAATGTCGGGAAAAACCGCGAAACATGAAGCGGGATATCGGGTCCTTTGTCATTGCCGTATGCATCCTTAAGTGATGCGATCCAGGAAGAAAGCGCCCTCATCTCCTCATCGGAATCGTTAAGTCCGGGGACGATAAGGGTAGTCAGTTCAACGTGGCATACCTTGACTGCCTCAGTTATAAAGTTCATCACCGTCAGTCTGTCGCCCTTAAGGGTATTGCTGTAATAATCATCCGTAAATCCCTTAAGATCTATATTCATCGCATCGATATAGGGCGATATTTCCTCAAGGACATAAAGAGAAACACATCCTGCGGTAACCACAGCATTTACCATGCCCTTATCATGAACGAGTTTTGCCGTGTCCCTTACAAATTCGTATCCGACAAGAGGTTCATTATATGTGAATGCAACTCCGATATTTCCGTTTCTTTTGTAATACTGGGCTTCGTCCGCTATGCGTTCCGGAGTCAGGACTCTGGCACTATCCGGCCATTCGGATACCTCATCACCCCATGATATCTCGCTGTTTTGGCAGAATGGGCATCTTAAATTGCATCCGTAACTGCCGACCGACAGTATCCTGCTTCCCGGATAAAAATGCCTTAGCGGCTTTTTTTCTATGGGATCCAAGGCAAGCGATGTGATCGCACCGTAATTGAGCGGTCTTATCACACCGTGTTCATTGCCGCGAGCCTTGCAGAATCCCGCCTCGTTTTCCCTGATATCGCAATGTCTGAAACAAACCTCACATCTGGCCATAATATTCCCCTTATCGCTTATCCTTAATTCCTTATTACATCTCGTGTCTTATCACTTCAAATCTCTGCAGGCTGTACGGCTCATCCGCGCCGATAAGAGCTTTTCTCCGTGCTATATCGATCTGCTCTTCAACGGTATCTACGCCCTCAAGATCAGGAAGGAGCAGTCCGCGCTTGTATTCGTTATATACGATGACTCCGTACTTTTTAACATCCAGTTCATCCGGTGAATCTATATCCTCGGGAGCCATAAGGACATCTACGCTGATCTCCAGATATGGAAGCTCCTCCTTTTTAATTGGCGAAAACCTCGGATCACGTGTTGATGCGCTTATGGCATTCTGTATTATCTCCGTGGCCACGCACCCCGTAACGGGAAGGATCGTTCCGATACAGCCTCTTAGCATTCCGTGCTCATGTATCGATACAAATGCACCCGCTTTTTCATTAAGCATTTCTTCAGGCAGTCCGTCCGGTATCCCTATCTTTTTGCCGTTCCGGATATAAGCATTTACCGTCTCATATGCCAGTTTTACATACGGGTCGGCGTTTTGTTTCTTACTATCCAGAGCCGATCTTGATGAATCAAGCCTCGCATCGAGGAATTTTCGTCCGGCATCTTCTCCTTCGGGATAGAAACAGCATATGCCGTATCCCACTCCGGTAACATCTTCATGGGATAGTTCTTCAGCCCTTACTTTTATCCCGTCAAAAGCCCCTGCCATGATGACAAAGGATCTGTGGCCGCATTCGGCCGCTTTGTTGCAAAGGTCATCCGAAAAATCAAATAACTCATCAAACGAAGCCGATGAGAGCACCTCCATTATCCGTCTGTCATACTCAGGGCCTTCGGGGGCAAATCCGTAAGGACCATACTCCTTGAGTTTGTGTGAAAGATCACCGCTTGCGACATAGACTGCTCTTCGTCCGGTGTCATTAACGGCACGCGCTATGACTGAACCCAGCCTGTAGTGATCGGGAAGGGGCAGCCCCGACAATCCGACTCTCACGAGTTCAAAGTCCTTGTATTCCTGTTCGATAAAATACAGAGGCACCATTGTTCCGTGATCAAGCCCGGGATCCCTTTCTCCGAGCGTTCCTGCGCTTAATTCTTCTTTATCAGCCAGTTCGCATATTTTATTAACGAGCCCGGTATCATATTTTTCACTGAAAGTAACTGACGGTGCTCTGAAGGATGCAAATGATCCCTTTGCCCCACTTCCCGGAGATATGTGAAAATAGTCGGAATACATGATCGAATGCGGACTGGAGATTATGATGGTCTCCGGCTTTAACTCCGCTATCCTGCGCGCAACCTCGCGATAGGACTCAATTGTTTTTATGACCTGGTTTTCCCCGCCTTTACCTACTTCCGGAACTATAAGCGGCGGATGCGGAACGCTGAACGCGGCTATTATTGACATGATATTTCCTCCTGACTATACTGAAACATTTTTGGATTATTCACCCGGGTTTATTGTATAATGAAAAAGGCTTCGGGATGACGAGAATCGCCCCGGCAAAAAACGCCATATATCATTATAATATTACCTATTCATCAATATGAAAAGAATCACGGAAGATATAAAAACCGGAAATTTCAGAAGACTTTACCTGATCCTCGGGCAGGAGGCATACCTGCGCATTCAATACAGGGATATGCTGAAAAAAGCCATGGTATCGGACGATATGAACTGTAACGTCTATGAGGGGAATGACATAAGTATTCCCGCGATCATAGACCAGGCTGAGACCATGCCTTTTTTTGCCGACAGACGCCTTATCATAATTCAGAACAGCGGGTTGTTAAAATCCGGCGGTGAGGACCTGGCTGCATATCTTCCGACCGCCCCCGAAAATACGTGTTTTATCATCTGCGAGAGCGAAGCGGACAAACGCAGCAAGCTGTACAAAGCATGCCAGAACATGGGTATAGTCGTAGCGGCGGATACGCCCGATGAAATGACCCTCAAAAAGTGGGTCAATAAAATGCTTGCCGATTCCGGCAAGAAAATGACGGAAAGAGATATCGAATATTTTCTAAAGACCGTCGGATACGACATGTTCCTCATTAGGAATGAAACGGAAAAGCTCATCTCGTACTGTGGGGAGCGCGAAATAGCAGGTTCTGCTGACGTAGACATGATCTGTACATCCCAGATCAATGATCACATATTTGATATGGTCGATGCCATAGGCAGCCGAAACAGGCAAAAGGCTATGGATCTATATTATGATCTTCTTAGGCTTCGGGAACCTGCATTCAGAATACTGTCTCTTATCGCCAGACAGTTCAATCTGCTGCTTCAGGCCAAGGAACTGCTCCTTAAAAACAGTTCCAAACAGGAGATCCTCTCCAAGGTTCCCATTCCATCCTTCTATGTGAATAAATACATAGACCAGACCCGCAGATTTGATATGAAGGCACTCAAAAATGCGCTTGAAAAATGCGTTGAAACCGATGCTTCCATTAAGTCCGGCAACATGAAGGACACTCTCTCGATAGAATTACTAATATCCGAACTGTCTGCCTGATCGGTTAAATACCGGTCTTGTATTTTTAACACCTTAGGGTATAATTGAGTTCATGGTTAACAGACATCTGACTGAAGAACAACGGAATATCATAAAGGAATCGGTGACCAACATCCTCCTTGCACTGGGTGACGATCCTCAAAGAGAGGGCCTTAGGGACACGCCCGAGCGTGTCGCGGGTATGTATGATGAGGTCTTTGAGGGGATGCGCTATACGAACGAAGAGATAGCGCAGATGTTTGATAAATGCTTTGAGGAGACCAGATCCAGCGACATAGTCATAGTCAGGGATATCGATGTATTCAGCTACTGCGAGCATCACATTGCCCTGATGTATAACATGAAGGTCACTGTAGCCTATGTTCCGAAGGGCAGAGTCATAGGTCTTAGCAAGATATGCCGTATCGCAGACATGGTGTGCAAGAGGCTCCAGCTTCAGGAGCGTATCACATCCGATATTGCAGACATTCTTCAGATGGTCTTAAAGACCGATGATATCATGGTCAGCGTTGAAGGCGAGCACGGATGCATGAGCTCACGAGGCATCAAAAAGCCGGGTGCTAAGACCGTTACGCGCGTCAGCCGCGGTGTTTTCAAAACCAATCCCATGCCATTTATCTGATATGAGTGTCATATCATTCCACTATATCGAGATTTCTTTCAAAAAGTCCGGTCAGTGACGAATTATCCCTGGTCATTCCGGGTTCGGTATTGTCAACTGAGATCTGGACTTTATTTATTCCACCAAGTTCAATGAGCGAATTGGCTATCGAATGTGTCAGGACATCATCCGTTACCGGGTAGAGTGATGACAGATACGCAGGATCCATATTCACGTAGCATGTTCCGTCATTTACGGTAACAGACAGCGCTTTGGCTGCAGGATCGAGCACCGGATATCCTTCGTATTCGGATGACGGTCCCTTGATAAGCTCATCCACGACAAGTTTTTCCGGAGAAATATTGGTATTGTATATGACGCTCCTTGTTGTCTTAACGAGTCTGTCTCCGGTCTCGCTGGCAAAATAAAGTGTCAGTTCGACCTTTTCATACGCATTTATCTCTTTGCCCGCATTGGTTATAAACTGATCCGGTGTCATTATGCCTACAGGATTGCCTGCCTGGTCGGTCAGCGGTTCTCCTTCAACGGTAAAGCTGATACCGTCTATTCCCGGGATCTGACCATAGGACCTGACGAGCGAAGCCCTGCTAAGAACCTCAAGCAGCGGGTCGGTGTTCCTGTACCGGGCATCAAATCCCAGAACCAGCTGGTTATCTTTAATGGATACACTGACCAGATCAAACGTATTTCCTATAACAGTCTTATATACGAGTTTATCCGACGGAACCTTCAGGGCTTCGGTGACCTCATTGACCATAGACTCAACATCAGTCCCTGTCAGGGTATATGGCACAGTATAAAGTCCTGTCTCCGCGGAATTGACGAAATAAAGCTCAAAGCCCGGCTCGGGAGCCGTGTCCTTTTTAGCGCACCCTCCGATAGAAAGAATCAAAAATGCCAGTGACAGGATAACAGCGCCCGTTCGATATTTAATTGATTTTTTAATGATCATTCTCATCATGTTCATACAGCAGCCTTGATCGGTATCCTGACCGTAAATGTACTGCCCTCACCGAGAGTACTCCTTACATCGATAGTTCCCTTATGCAGCATAACTGCCGACCGGGTGATAGCAAGTCCCAGACCGGTTCCGCCAATCTTGTTCGAATGCGATTTATCCACCCTGTAGAATCGTTCAAAGATCGAATCCAGTTCTTCTTCGGGAATACCCTCTCCGGTATCGGTAACCTCTATCATGAAATACTGATGATCGGCATCCACGGTGACCGTTGCGGTACCGCCGGGTGAATTGTATTTGATCGCATTTTCCACAAGGTTTGTCAGCACCAGTGATATCTTAACCTCATCTACCTCTGCTACAACATCGCGTAATGACACGAGTGTCAGTTCTATCTCGTTCTTTCTGGCTATGGGGCGCATCCTTTTTAATATGATCTCTGACAGTTCATTTATATCAACCGTTGAGATATTGAGCTTTGATGCATCCTTATCGAGCCTCACGAGTTCCAGGAGGTCGTTTATTATCTTATCCTCTCTTTCGATCTCCTGTGTGATATCCGCCATGAACTCTTTATATACTTCGACCGGCACTTCATTATCGGTGTTCAGCGAATCCGCCAGTATCTTGACCGAAGTCAGCGGAGTCTTGAGCTCATGTGATACGTTAGATACGAACTGCCTTCGGGATTCATCAGCCTTTTGCATCTTGGCAAACAGTGAATTGAAGGATGAAACGATATGCTGTGTCTCCAGATAATCCCTGACTGTGAGAGGTTCGTCTGATGTACCGCTTTTAACCGATTCGATCTGCTTGGATATCCTGTCAAAGGGACGCACCAGGAGCCTTGATAACAGCAGAGCTATCGCAACGAGCAGTATTATCACTATTATCAGTATCTTTTGTGCACGGTTTCGCAGTATCTCTATGGTGTTGGTGATAGTGTCCGTGGATGTCGAGGCCAGTAGTACTCCGCGATACATCACGGTTCCTTCGGCTATCTCATCGGTTGCCGACACGGCGGATATCGTCTCCGTAATTGGTACGGTGAGTTCAATATAACCGTTCACCCTGTCGTAGTTGTTGATACTGCTGCCCTTAAGACATTTGACCACTTCCTCGGATACCATGGATCTGCCATCCGAAATCCCGTAAGTGTCCCTGACTATCTTAAGACGGTTGTTGATGACCATGACGCGGCCCGAATACAAATTGGACAGCAGATTTAGTTCCGCATTCACCACATCGGAAGAAGGATCTATCAGATAATTGTAGGTAATGAGATGATCTGCCAGTACATTCAGCTGGTTTTGGACATCAAGGGTCCTGACCTTCACCGCACGATCCTCATATCCTTTGAGGATACTCTGATATATTACGAGCGAAGGGATGAGCCCTGTTATGAAGATGATAATAAACAGGCGAAGCTTTAAGCTTCGCCAGAATCTGAATCTATGCATAATAATATCCGACGCCCCACTTGGTATGAACATACTTGGGTTTTGACGGCGTGCTTTCGATCTTTTCCCTTAGTCTTCTGATATGGACGTCCACGGTTCTGGCATCACCGGGATAGTCATTGCCCCAGATCATCTCCAGCAGTTTTTCCCGGCTG
>ODAI013855070.1_pt1 | contig 17994 bp, 16 predicted proteins | sample 1539321 | NCBI WGS metagenome assembly ODAI01 (sample SAMN02144231, study PRJEB22623) | gut metagenome | biome: sheep rumen | host: Ovis aries | place: New Zealand | reverse complement strand
AGAACACAATAAAAAATTAAAGGATAAAATAAAAAAATTAGAATGTAAAATGAATGAAATATGTAAAAATATGGACAATATACGCTCAAAACACAGTGAATATTTAAGTAATAAGATAAATATGGAACTGGCTGATTTAGAGATGCATAATGCCAAATTTATTGTGTCTAATGAATTTGATATAAACAATAATTTTACTGAGAACGGATTGAATAATGTAGAGTTTTTGATTTCAACTAATGTTGGCGACGATTACAAACCACTAGTAAAAATTGCTTCAGGTGGTGAAATAACTAGAATTATGTTGGCAATTAAAACTGTATTAGCAGATTCAGACCAAATGCCAATATTAGTATTTGATGAAATTGATACAGGGATAAGTGGAAAAGCTGCGAAATCAGTTGGTGAAAAAATTAAAATAATTTCAAAAAAACATCAAGTTCTATGTGTTACTCATCAGCCAAGTATTGCTGCAAGAGGAGATTCAAATTATTATATTAATAAAAAAGTTAAAAATGAAAAAACAATGACTGAAATTAGAAAACTAAATGAACAAGAAGTAATAAAAGAAATTGCAAGAATATCAAGCGGAGAATTGACAGAAGGTTCTATAAATCATGCTATAGAATTAAGAAAAGCTGGATAAAAAAATCAAAAATGCAAAAAATAATTTATATTAAAAAATATATTGACGTTTTTTGAAATTATAAATATAATATAGTTAATGCAAATGCAAAAAAATAAAAAGGAGAGATACTTATGAAAAAAAATAAAGTTTTAATAGGAATGTTTATAATTTTTGTTATGATGTTCAATATTTTTGCAACAGCGGTTTATGCGGAAGATACAAGAGAATTCGAAGCTCCAGACGAGAATGTTGAATATGAAGATCTTTATGGTATAGCATCTAATAAGTTTGAATTTAGTCCTCTACAAATGTTAATTATATACTCATTAAATTCATCTACACCAAACGAGAGTGAGTTTTTGTATAATAAAGTCTTGAAATATAGACATGATATTAATGAAGGAACAATAATTCCAATAAGAACTTATAATGGTGCTGACAATCAAGCTAATGAAACAGAAAAATTATTAAGAGAATCAAATGCATGGAATGATGAGAGAATAGATGGATCTGATGCATCTGTATTTTTAACTCTTTCAGTTGGAGGAGAAGTAACAACAAGAGAGAAAAAAGCTGAACAAGAAGAAGGATGGATTTACCATACAAATATTTTACAATATTCATTGGCTGACCAATTAAATATACCAAGAAATGAAGTTGTTATAAATATCGATGTAAGTATGGATAAATTAGAACAATTTGGAGTAGAAGCTAATGAATATCAAACTAATAATGTTGATAGATTTACAGATGAAGTTTTAGCAAAAATGCTTGAATTTGAACAAGCAAATCATACTATTGATGTTTTTGTTGGAAAAGAATCTGCAAATTGGGTTCACCAAGTTCTTACAGTTACAGCAACAACAGAAAATAGCGGCGAATGGAAATTAGTATTAGGAACTGATAATAATTTCTATTGGCTTAAAACAAAAGATCCTGTAATACAAGAATTTAAAACAACTTTAGAGTATGAAACATCAGAAAAAGATGTTAAAGGAAAAATGGAAGGAAATACTTTCTTACCACCATATGTTGATAATGATAATACAAAAAAAGATTTAGATGTAATTGCAACAATTAAATCTAAAACTAAAGAAGAAATAAAATCAACAAATGATGTAGAATTAAGAAATGATGAAAAACCAAATAGTGAAGGTTGGTATTATCCTGATGTAGAAGACAAAACAGTAATTGCAAAAGTATATAAATTTGATGAGTATGATAAGTCAGCTAATAAAGGAATAGTAAATGAAACTGTGAAATTAATTGGTTCACAAGGTGGGGAAGATACACAAAAACCATCAATTAAATGGACATTCAGAAGAAAAGAAAAAACAGAAAAAGAAAATAAAGACGGAAGTGTTACAGTAACAATAACATATAACCTTCCTGTTGATCCAGAAAGTATTCCAGAAGGATGGAGTCCAATATATGATAAAGATGGAAAAACAATACATTCAATAGAAATAACAATAAAAAAAGGTGAAGACTATGATAAAGATGTTACAGTTAAACAAGATGGAACAGATGCAACTGTAACAACTCCTGTTTCAAAGAAATGGCAAAAAGATAATTCACAGGCAGATGGAGTTATACCACAAACTGGTGCATTCACAATTTTATTAGCAATAGTAATAGTAGGAGCAACAGTATTTGCAATTACAAGATATCGTAAATTAAATAAATAATAATAAAATGAAATATTAAATATAAAAAACTACTTATTAATTAGTCTTTAATAAGTAGTTTTTTTAGCTGAAGTATTTACTTTTAAGGGTTTTTAATATATAATATTGAAAGCGTAGTAAATTATAGAGGAGGAACAGTTTATGAGTGAAAATGAAATAAACAACACACAAGAACAAGAAGTAGATTTAAATCAATTAATGAAAGTTAGAAGAGAAAAATTAGCAGAATTACAAGAACAAGGAAAAGATCCTTATCAAATAACAAAATTTAATAGAACAAATACAGCTGGTGAAATTAAATCAAATTATGAGAAATTTGAAGAAAAAGATGTAACAGTTGCAGGTAGAATAATTGCAAAGAGAATAATGGGAAAAGCATCTTTCTGTACAATTCAAGATTGTGATGAAAGAATTCAAAGTTATGTTAGCATTAATGATTTAGGAGAAGAAAGCTATAAAGCATTTAAAACTTTTGACATAGGAGATTTTATTGGAATTACAGGATTTGTATTTAAAACAAGAACAGAAGAAATTTCAGTTCATGCTAAGGAAGTAACATTACTTTCAAAATCATTACGTCCATTACCAGAAAAATTCCATGGATTAAAAGACCCAGACTTACGTTATAGACAAAGATATGTTGATTTAATTGTAAATCCAGAGGTTAAGAAAAGTTTTGAAACAAGAAGTAAAATTATAAAAGAAATACGTAAAATATTAGATGAAAAAGGATATCTAGAAGTTGAGACACCAATATTAAACACAATAGCTGGTGGAGCAACAGCAAGACCATTTATTACACATCACAATTCTTTAGATATAGATATGTACTTAAGAATTGCACTTGAATTAAATTTAAAGAGACTAATAGTAGGTGGAATTGATAAAGTATTTGAAATGGGAAGAGTATTCAGAAATGAAGGAATGGATATAAGACATAACCCAGAGTTTACAGAGTTAGAATTATATGCAGCATATCAAGATTATAATGATATGATGGATATAACAGAAGAAATCTTCTCAAGATGTGCGCAAGAAGTTTTAGGAACAACAAAAGTTACATATCAAGGACAAGACATTGACTTAACACCATCATGGAAGAGAATTACAATGATTGACGCAATTAAAGAAGTTACAGGAATAGATTTTAACACAATTAACACAGACGAAGAAGCTGTAGCATTAGCAAAAGAAAGAAATATAATTATTCCTGACCCAACAAAGGAAACAAGAGGAGACGTAATAAGCTTATTCTTTGATGAGTATGTTGAAGAAACATTGATTCAACCAACATTTATTTATGATTATCCAGTTGAAATTTCACCTTTGGCAAAAAGAAAAACTTCAGATCCACGTTTAACAGAAAGATTTGAGTTGTTTATTGGTGGAAGAGAATATGGAAATGCATTTTCAGAGTTAAATGATCCAATAGACCAATATGAAAGATTTAAAAAACAAGTTGAAGCAAGAGAAGCTGGAGACGAGGAAGCCGGAATGATGGATGAAGACTATATTCAAGCACTTGAATATGGTATGCCTCCTACAGGTGGATTAGGAATTGGAATTGATAGATTAATAATGTTGCTAACAGATGCGACTTCAATTAGAGATGTACTATTATTCCCAACAATGAAACCAATAAATAACGTATAATAAATAGTAATTAATTCACTTCAAGAAAATTAAGTCTTGAAGTGATTAATATATTTTAATAATAATTTATAAATATGTATAACTAATTATGCATAATGAAAGGATAAATATGTTTAGTTTTGACAAAAGAATTTTGTATATTGTTTTAGGAATATTTGTATTTATTAATATTGCACATAGATTAACGAATACAGATAGTTTATTAATTTTATTAATAACATTACCAGCTATATTAATAGCTATTACATTTCATGAATTTGCTCATGCTTTTGCAGCAGATAAATTAGGAGATAATACTCCACGTAGTCAAGGAAGATTAACACTAAATCCACTAAAACATATAGATCCAATAGGATTTGCTTTGTTGATTGTTGCTGGATTTGGTTGGGGAAAACCGGTGGAAATAAGTCCAAGAAATTTCAAAAGGAACATTTCAATGACAAAAGCTGAGGCAATAGTGGCTTTTGCTGGACCATTAATGAATTTTTTGCTTGCGATGGTTTCAACTATAATTTTAGCAGTATTTATGAAATATAATGTATTAAGTAACTTACCATCAAGAACATTATGGCTAGTTTTAGTATTTATAGTAGAATTAATTTTGATAAATGTTGGTTTAGGTTTATTTAACTTAATTCCTTTACCTCCATTAGATGGTTCAAAAATATTAAACCATTTTTTACCAACTAGTGCTAGACAATGGTTTGAACGTAATCAGCAAATTTTATACATTATTTTTATAGCTATATGGATTACAGGAATAGCGGAATTAGTTATAACACCATGTATAGCTAACACTGTAAAGGGGTTATTTATACTAATAGGAAATATCTTTGATATAAATTTAAAGATAATCTTACAAATATTTGGAATTTAAAATTGAAAAACGGATAATAATTAAATTTTTATATAAAACGTTGAAAGGAAAGAAAGAATGAAAGATATATTAACTTTAGGAATTGAATCAAGTTGTGATGAAACTTCTGTATCTGTTGTAAAAAACGGTAGAGAAGTACTTTCTAATGTTATAAATTCACAAATAAAAATACATGAACAATATGGTGGAGTTGTTCCAGAAATAGCTTCTAGAAATCATGTTGAGGCTATTTCTGAAGTAACAAAGCAGGCATTGAAAGAAGCAAATGTTACATTTCAGGATATAGATCATATTGCATGTACATATGGACCAGGATTAGTAGGAGCGCTGTTGGTAGGTGTTTCATATGCTAAAGCACTAAGTTATACACTAAACATACCATTAGTTGGAACAAATCACATTCAAGGGCATATTGCTGCAAATTATATTACTCACAAGGATTTAGAACCACCTTTTTTATGCATGATTGTTTCTGGAGGACACACACATTTAGTACATATTAAAAGTTATGATGAATTTGAAATATTAGGAAAGACAAGAGATGATGCTATTGGAGAGGCTTTTGACAAAGTCGCAAGAGTAGTAGGACTAGGATATCCAGGTGGACCAAAAATAGACAAGCTTGCTAAAGAAGGAACACCTAATATAGTGCTTCCAAAAACACATTTTGATAATTTAGATTTCAGCTTTAGTGGAATAAAAACAGCAATAATAAATTTACATCATAAAAATCCAGATGTTAATAAAGCTGATTTATGTGCAAGTTTTGAAGCTAATGTAACTGAAGTTTTGTTAGAAAATGTATTAAAAGCAGCTGAGCAACTTGGAATAAAAAAGATTGCTTTGGCTGGTGGAGTTTCTGCTAATTCATATATTAGAGAAAAATTTTTAGAACTAGAAAAAACACATGGATTTAAGATTTATTATCCAGAGCCTATTTTGTGCACAGATAATGCTGCAATGATTGCAAGTGCAGGGTATTATAATTATATTAATGGTAAGAGATCTGATTTGTACTTGAATGCTATACCTAATTTGAAGCTTGGGCAAGAGTAGACATTTCAACTACTTTAAAAAAAGAAAGGAGTGATTAGAGTGTCGATATATGTGATTGCGGATTTGCATTTGTCCTTTGGGGTAGATAAGCCTATGGATATATTTGGTGATAACTGGGGAAATCATCCGGAGAAGATTAGACAAGATTGGATAAGCAAGGTTAAACCTGAAGATACTGTTATTCTCCCAGGAGATTTTTCATGGGCTACCTATATTGAAGATGCAAAGTTGGATTTTCAGTATTTAAATGATTTGCCAGGTAAAAAGATTTTGCTTAAAGGTAATCATGATTATTGGTGGACAACGCTTACAAAAATGAGAGAATTTGTTAATGAAAATAATTTTGAAAATATAGATTTTTTATATAATAATTCATATCTTGTTGAAGACAAAGTTATTGTTGGTTCACGAGGTTGGGCACTGCAAGATGGTGAAGAAAACAAAAAAATGATTAATAGAGAAAATGAAAGATTAAAGTTATCTTTTAAAGATGGAATTCAAAAATATGGTGAGAACAAAGAATTTATAGTATTTATGCATTATCCGCCAATCAATTCTAAAGAATTACTAGGAAATAGCTTTTTAGACTTTTATAAAACTATGAAAGAATATAACGTAAAAGAATGTTATTATGGACATTTACATGGGAATTCGCACAGAGATGCAATAGAGGGCAAAGTTGGAGGTATTAATTTTCATTTAATAAGCGCGGATTATTTGGATTTTAAATTAGTGAAAATTAATTAAAATTGCTTTGTTCACTTGAAAAGTAATAAAAAACTATTGCAAAATTGGAAAAATGTGGTATAATAAATAAGCTTGTTACAATCGAACAGAGTAACATAAATGAGAAAACAGATATATTTGAAAGGATGTATGTAAAAAATGAGTATTAAAGTAGAGAAAACAGAAAATACAAATGAATTAAAATTAACATTTAATGTTCCAGCAGAAACATTTGATGAAGGAATGAAAAAGGTTTATAGCAAAACAGCTAAATATTTCAATATACCAGGATTCAGAAAAGGTAAAGCACCAATGGCTTTAGTAGAAAGAACATATGGTTCTGAAATCTTCTATGAAGATACATTCAATGAAATAGTTCCAGAAATTTTTGAAAAAGAGATTACTGAAAACAAATTAGAAGTTGTTAGTAAACCTGAAATAGATATAGTACAAATTGGAAAAGGTAAAGAATTAATCTTTACAGCAGTTGTACAAACTAAACCAGAAGTAAAATTAGGAAAATATAAAGGAATTGAATTAGAAAAAGTTGAACACAAAATAATGGCAAAAGATGTTAACAGCGAATTAAACCGTATGGCTGAGAAAAATGCTAGATTAATTAGTGTTGAAGGTGAAGCAGTAAAAGAAAAAGATATAGCTGTTATTGATTTTGAAGGATTTGTTGATGGAGTAGCTTTTGAAGGTGGAAAAGCAGAAAATCACGAATTAGAAATAGGAAGTAAAACATTTATTCCGGGATTTGAAGATCAAGTAATAGGAATGAAAGTTGATGAAGAAAAAGATATCAACGTTAAATTCCCAGAAGAATACTTCTCAGCAGAGTTAGCTGGAAAAGATGCAACATTTAAAGTTAAATTACATGAAATTAAAAGAAAAGAATTACCTAAAATAGATGATGAATTTGCTAAAGATGTTAGTGAATTTGATACATTAAAAGAATTAAAAGATAGCATCAAAGAAAAATTACAAACAGAAAGCAATAACAAAGCTAAATATGAATTAGAAGAAAATGCTATAAAAGCTGTTTGTGATGCAACAGATATTGAAATTCCATCAGGAATGGTTGAAACTGAAATTGACAATATGATGAAAGACATTGAAACAAGATTATCATATCAAGGTTTAAAATTAGAACAATATTTACAAATGATTGGTAAAACAGAAGCTGATATGAGAAAAGAATATGAAGAACAAGCAAAAACATCTGTAAAAAGTAGAATGGTTTTAGAAGCTATTGTTAAAGCTGAAAAATTAGAAGCTTCAGAAGAAGAAATTTCTGAAAAGATAAAAGAAATGGCTGAAAACTATGGTAAAAAAGCTGAAGAATTAAAAGATAATGAACATTTAATTAATTACATAAAAGAAAATATGGCAGTAGAAAAAGCAATCAAATTTGTTGTTGATAATGCAAAAATGAAATAAAAAAGGTAAAAAAGTTAGGGGCAAGTTTTTTATCCCTAACTTTTTGCGCTTTTTACAAAAATTTGCCTATTCTACAATTATAGAAAATTTAAAATAAGTATTGAAAAAAAGGCAATTATAGTATAAAATGCATTTAATATTGTGTATAATTAAAATAAAAACAAGGAGGAATAATATGTTAGAGAAAAATAGTTTAGTTCCATATGTTATTGAACAAACATCAAAGGGAGAAAGGTCTTACGATATTTTCTCAAGATTGTTGAAAGATAGAATTATATTTTTAGGAGAAGATGTTAATCCAACATCAGCAAGTTTAGTAATAGCTCAATTATTGTTTTTAGAGTCAGAAGATCCAGATAAAGAGATTTCTCTTTATATTAATAGCCCAGGAGGATCTATTACAGATGGTATGGGAATTGTAGATACAATGAATTACATTAAGTGTCCTGTTACTACAATTTGCATTGGTATGGCAGCAAGTATGGGAGCAGTACTTTTAGCTTCTGGAGAAAAAGGAAAACGTTTTGCTACACCAAATGCTGAAATTTTAATTCACCAACCATTAATCGGTGGCGGAGGACTTTCAGGTCAAACTACTGAAATTAAAATTCATGCAGACCATATGGTTAAAACCCGTGAAAAATTAAATAAATTATTAAGTGAGAGAACAGGTCAACCATTAGATGTAATCAATAGAGATACAGAAAGAGACAATTACATGACTGCTCAAGAAGCATTAGAATATGGTTTAATTGATGGTATTATGGAGAAAAGACCTTAATTATTTATTATAATATTCAAATAAAGTAATAAAAGATTAATAAGAGAATTAACAAAACAAACCAAAGAAAATATAATAAAATAAAAAGGAAAGGAGAGTATAATTAAAAATTATTTTAATTATACGACCAAGTGATATGCCAAATAGAGATCAAAATAAAACAATAAGATGTTCTTTTTGTGGTAAAACTCAAGATGCAGTACAAAGAATTATAGCTGGTCCAGGAGTGTATATTTGTAACGAATGTATTGGGGTATGTAATAATATCATTGAAGAAGATTTATATGAAGATCCAGATGCAACTTATACTGTTGATGAAGGAGAAAAATTACCTACACCAGAGCAAATAAAAAATGTTCTTGACGAATATGTTATAGGTCAAGAAGATGCCAAAAAAACACTTTCTGTTGCAGTATATAACCATTATAAAAGAATTAGTAATAACGAATTTATAATGGAACAAAACAATAATAATAATAGTATTGAAATTCAAAAAAGCAATATTTTATTACTAGGACCAACAGGTTGTGGAAAGACATTACTTGCACAAACATTGGCTAAAGTACTAAATGTTCCATTTGCAATTGCAGATGCAACAACATTAACAGAGGCTGGTTATGTTGGTGAAGATGTTGAAAATATATTATTAAAGCTTATTCAAGCAGCTGATTATGACGTATCAAAAGCTGAAAGAGGAATTATATATATTGATGAAATTGATAAGATAACAAGAAAATCAGAAAATCCATCAATTACAAGAGACGTAAGTGGTGAAGGTGTTCAACAAGCTTTATTGAAAATTGTTGAAGGTACTGTTGCTTCAGTTCCACCTCAAGGAGGAAGAAAACATCCACATCAAGAGTTTATACAAATAAATACTGAAAATATTTTATTTATTTGTGGTGGAGCTTTTGAAGGATTGGATAAACTAATAAATGATAGAATTGGTAAGAAAACAATTGGCTTTGGTGCTAAAATTGAAAGTCCAAAAGAGATTGATAAAACAAAGGTATTTAGTCAATTGTTACCACAAGATTTATTGAAATTCGGATTGATTCCAGAGTTTGTAGGTAGATTACCAATAGTGGCTACACTACAAGATCTAGATAGAGAAGCGTTAATTCAAATAGTTACAAAACCACGTAATGCATTAGTAAAACAATACAAGAAATTATTTGAATTGGATGATGTTCAACTTGATTTTGAAGATGGAGCATTAGAAGCAATTGTTGATAAAGCAATTGAAAGAAAAACAGGTGCAAGAGGTTTGCGTGCAATATTTGAAGATATTATGAGAGATATAATGTTTGAAATTCCTTCAAATCCTAATATTGAAACGTGTATAATTACAAAAGCAACTGTGGAAAATGGTGAAGAACCAAAAATCTTTATAAATAACAAAAAAAGTTCTGCAAAAGTAAACAGACACATAAGAACAAAGGGCAATAATGATGTGGAGACTGCTTAGTTTAAAGAAAATTATAAGTATATGATAATATATAAGATAAAATAATTGGAAAATATTTGCATTTAAAAAAAATATATGCTACAATTAGCGAAGGAAAAATATATGAATGGAGAGGGTAAAAAATGACAGTATTAAAATATATAGTTTTAGCAATTTATATGATAATATGTGTGGCTTTAATTATAATAGCTACAGTACAAACTAAGGATGCTAATGGAGCTTCAGAAGCAATAATGGGTTCTTCAACAAGTAATTTTTATGAAAAAAACAAGGGAAGAACTAAAGAAGGAAAGTTAAAAAGAACTACAATTATGTTAGGTGTTGCTTTTATAGTTGTTTCTGTTATTCTTGGTGTATTGTATGTTATGTAGGCTTTTAAATTTATAAAAGTTTTAAAAGTAGTAGGCTGTGCGTGGTTTACTACTTTTGCTTTTTTATTTTGCAATTGACCGTCCAATATAAGAATTATGTAATCGCAGAAAATATATTAACACTTCGTACGCTTACTGGCCGGTTTTAGTATAAGATAAAAGGAATTTTAAATTGAGTGATTATTTAATGTGTTCATTCCTTTTATCAATTATACTAAAACGTGCCAAACTGCGCGCGTTGTACTCCGTTGTTAATATATTTTCTGCTAATACATAATTCTTATATTGGACTACTCTACAATATAAGATAATAGTTAAAAGAGGTGAATTTAATGGAAGAGAATAGAAAAATAATTTTGAATTTTATGAGAAACGAGCAATATGTTCCGATGAAAGCCAAAGATATGGCTTTTATATTAGGCGTTCCTAAGCAAAAATATGCGGAATTTCGTGAAATTTTAGATGAGTTGGAAAGAGAGTTTAAGGTTCAGCAGTCTAAAAAGGGAAAGTATATGCTGGTTGATGAAAGTATTTATAAAACTGGAGTTTTAAGACTAAATTCGAAAGGATTTGGTTTTGTTAAGGTGCCTGATTCTGATAATGAGATTTTTGTTTCAAGAGATAATATGAATAAGGCGTTGAATGATGATGAAGTTTTGGTTCAGATTATTGAAGGAAATGTTGGCTCAGGTGAACATGACGAGGGGAAGATAATCAAAATTCTAAGACATGGTAAAGATACCATAGTAGGAACATTTCAAAATAGTAGAAATTTTGGATTTGTAGTTCCTGATGATAGTAACTTTGGCACTGACATTTTTATTTCAAAAAAGAATTTTGGAAAAGCTAAGAATAATCAAAAGGTTGTTGTTAAAATTACTAAATTTGCTGAAAAAGGAAAAAAAGCAGAGGGAAAAGTAATAGAAGTTTTAGGAAATCGAGATGAAGCCGGAATTGATATGCTTTCATTGATTAAAGAATATAATTTACCTTATGAATTTCCAGAGCCTGTTTTAAAAGAAGCAAAGTCATTGGATATAAATATTACAGAAAATGATTTGAAATTCAGATTAGATTTGCGAAACGAAGAAATATTTACTATTGATGGAGAAGATGCAAAGGATTTAGATGATGCTGTTTGCGTTAAGAAAAATGATGATGGTAATTATGTTTTAGGAGTTCACATTGCAGATGTTAGTAACTATGTCAAAGAAGGAAGTCAACTAGATAAAGAAGCAGTTATAAGAGGTACAAGTGTATATATGATGGATAGGGTTATTCCAATGCTTCCAAAAGAGTTGTCAAATGGCATTTGTAGTTTAAATGAAGGACAGGATAGATTTGCTTTATCTGTTATTATGGAGATAAATGATAAGGGACAAGTTGTATCTTCTGATATTAGAAAGAGCATAATTAAAGTTACTAGAAGAATGAGTTATACTGGTGTTTATAAAATTTTAAAAAAATTGATTGTAGATAATTCTTTTGATAGTGAAAATAAGCTTGATGTAAAGATAATTTCTAATATAGAAGAGGGATTAGATGAAAGTAGTAAAGAAATATCAAAAAAAGATATTGAATCAATAATGCAATATAAAGATTTTTTTGATCATTTCAAACTAATGGCTGAACTTGCTACAATATTAAAAAGTAAAAGGGAGAAAGAAGGAAGCTTAGATTTAGACATTCCTGAAAGTAAAATTATTTTAGATGAAAATGGTATTGCTGTTGATGTAAAGAAATATGAAATAACATTTGCAAATGAAATAATTGAACAGTTTATGCTTATTGCAAATGAAACTGTCGCAGAAAAATTCTACTGGCTTGAAGCACCATTTATATATAGAGTTCACCCAGAACCAGATATAGAAAAAATTAGAGAATTAAATACATTTATCTGGAATTTAGGTTATAGAATTAAAGCTGGAAAAGACAATATTCATCCTAAGGCATTTGCAGAAGTTCTTGAAGAGGTGAAAGGTAAACCAGAGGAAAGAGTAGTATCTAATCTTATTTTAAGAACATTAAAGGTTGCTCAATATGAAAGTGAGAACAGAGGCCACTTTGGTATTGCAAGTAAATACTACTGTCATTTTACATCACCAATTAGAAGGTATCCAGACTTATTCATTCACAGAATAATTTCTAAGTATATAGAAAATAATTATAGCTTAACAGACGAAGATTTAGAAAAATATTCAGAACAAGCGACAAAATATGCAAGAACATCATCTGAAAGGGAAAAAATTGCACAAAAGGTTGAACGTGATAGTGTTGACATTAAAAAAGCTGAATTTATGCAATCTAGAATAGGTGAAGAATATGACGGAATTATTTCTAATATTACTTCATTTGGAGTTTTTGTTGAACTTGAAAATACAGTTGAAGGATTAGTAAGATTCGAAAATCTAGGAGACGAATATTTTGTTTATGATGAGGAACATAAACAATTATATGGAGAAGAAAGTGGAGATATTCTTAACATTGGTGATAAGATGCATATCAAGGTTGTTGAGGCTAATAAGGAAATGAGAAGAATTTCTTTTGCTAGGATAAATAAAGGAGACGGTTCTAATAAATAGAACCGTCTTTATTATTAAAATTTAATGAAAAATAGAACTGCATTAAGCCAAACAAAGCAAATAAAGCTGACTACGCTTACACACGCAGCACCAACAGAATTTTGGTTTACTTTATATTCGTACATAGCATAAGAAAAATTTTTAATCAAAACCATAATACTAAAAAAACAAACTAGTAATTTTAAAAGCATAATTTAAAACCTCCTAAGGTGATTTATCAAATTCAGAGCCAGCAATGACTGAAACATTTACGTTTACATTAAAAAATGAATTTTTATAATTTTCATTCCAATTCGAATTTTCCCATTCTTCCCAGGTTAAATAATTTGAGAGCGCATATTTTCCAAATCCAACAATATCAGATTGTAATTCTTTTGATGTCTTGTACAAGAAATTTGTAACAGTATATTTCAAATAATGTTCTGCAGAATTCTGCAATAATTCAACATCTTTAATTGATGTATAATCAATTGTTTCATTTAAAGTAAGACCATGTGCTTCAATATATAAATCAACAGAAATATAGGGGGTACCATTTACTAAATCTAGCTTTATTTTGGGAGCTTTACTTTTTCTAACAAATAAATCTATTGAACTATCACTTTCAAAAGGGCTAGGAACCGAAATGGTACAACTTTGTAAATGATCTTTTATAAGAAGAAAACAAATTGTTTCCATTCCAGATAGCTCTCCAACAAGCTTATCATCATGAAAAACAGCAGTACCAAAAGTTTCAACGTTGTTAACATCATCAATGGGCATTTCATTTGCCTTATAGGAACTATCGATTCCAATATATGGTTCTTCAGTTGGTTTATTATCTCCAGTATTTAGTCCACCTAAAATAGCATTAGCTTGTACAAAAGAATTTTTTATATCATTAACAAAAGTTGCAAATTCAGTGGAAGTTGTGTAACCAGTGTATTCACTTGATTTCAAAGCCACTTCGTAATATCTTGCAGTCAAAGTTTCAATTGATGGAGTTGCATTTTCAATGAACTCTTTAGCTGAACATCTTGATATTATTACATTACAATCAGGACGAATTTCAACATTGTTTGAAAGTGTATCAATATACTTATTTAATCCTTGCTCAGCAATTTTCTCTGAGAATACGATAGCTTTACAATGTGATAGGTTTAATTGTTTACTAATATAACTATTAACTAGGCTTATTCCTGAATCTATACTAGTGCATTGAACAGTTGTATTTTCTGTTTTGCTTGATTGACTACTTCCAGATTCTGAACTTGTTCCTGGAATTGAAATTTGGAATGTAAGAGATAAAGTGTTGTTTTCAGAAATATCAATTCCAAGAGCTGTAACATATGCTAAATCTTCAATTCCACGAGCATCATAACATCCAGAAAGTTGAACAAGGGCAAGAACCAAAACACATATAATCAAAAATAATTTTACAATTTTTATTTTCATAAATTATTTACCTTTCCTGAGTTAACGAATTTTAGCTTTAAATTTGCAATAATAAGAATTGGTATGCTTATTGCAAAAAACAAAATAAAAAATGAATATTGAACACTCTTAGCAATTAATGTTGTGAAAATTGCGTATTCAATTGGAATTATCGAAATAGCTAAAATTAGTAAGTTTATTGAGTAATTAGTAGAATTTGTATCACTTATATTCGTCAATTTTTTAAAAATATAAATACATAGAGAAATTGGTATATTTATAGTGGAAACTATTGCTATAATCCAAATAAGAATAAATTCTGCATCAACTCTTTGAATAAATCTACCATAATCTAAATTTCTTGTTAGTACATATAATGAAAACGATTCATCACTATGCATGGTGAAAGATAGAGATAATAATAGACAAGTAACGCTTAATAGTAAGTAAACTGATGATATTATTATGGCAATAACAGACATACTTTTAAACTTATTTGGTTTATCTAGTAGCGGTGGTAAAAATAGTAAATATAAAATTCCGGAAAAGCTAAAAATGTTGCTAAGACCCGAGAAAAATGTCTGGTTTAGTCCATAGCCTAGAATTGGAAATATTCTCTCAGGCATGAAGTTTTTTATTGATGAAGCAAGTATTATTATTATGCTAATAAATATTGCCGGTGATATTATTAAATTTGCTTTTGCTATTACTTTTATAGAAAATCTGTTGCATATTGTACTGCTTACTATAAAGAATAGGGCAATAAATAGTATGGGGGAGGTTTTAAAGTATATTGTTCTTAGTGTTTCAGACAAATTTTTTATTATAGAAGCGGTAAGCATTATAAGTAGCAGGATATAAGCTATTCCAATTACTACTTTCATAGGCTTGCCACCTAGAAATTCGCTTATATCTAAGATATCTTTGCCAGGAAATTTTTTAAATAAATAGGCTATTAGGTAGACGATGGCTATTGCTATAGCTGAGATGTAGAGTATGTTTAGGCAGGATGAAGGACCTGTTTTGGCTATTATGTCTTTTGGGGTGTTTAGAATTATTTTGTTAATCATTACTATGGTGATAAGGGCTATAGCTTCTACATAGCCGATTTTTTCTGCTTTCATTTTTGAAGTTCCTTTCTTTTATTTTTTCCAAAGCATACTAATCTTGCCTTGTGAATATTTCTTCTTTGGGTTAACTATGTTTGAGCGATTTTCTCTTTTCCAAATAGGTGGCATGAAATACGAAGTTAAGTTACGCTTATGATTGTTAATTGCAAATGGAATAATGTAAGGACATCCAAATGATTTTAAATCGCATAGTAGAAAAATTTGAATAAACATTCCTACTGCAATTCCTAGAAATCCTGCCATATATCCAAGTAAAATAAATATAAATCTGCCAATACGGATGGTAAAGTTTAGTGAAAAATCCGGAATGCTAAATGAACATATTGCTGTGATTGCTACAATTATAATTAAAATTGGGCTTACTAAATTTGCACTTACTGCGGCTTCTCCTAAAATTAATCCTCCAACAATTCCGATGGTTGGACCAATTGGGGAAGGAACACGTACACCTGCTTCACGGATTAGTTCAAATGATATTTCCATTAATAAAATTTCAAAAATTACTGGAAATGGAACTGTTTCACGGGCTGCTTCAATTGTGAATAATAATTCTGTTGGAAGTAGTTCGTGGTGGTATGATGTTACTGCTACATAAATTCCGAGGCAAAAATAAGGCAAAGAATATTGCAATTAAACGTATAAATCTAAGCATATTTGAAAACTGAAATTTATAATTTGTGTCCTCTGGTGATGACATGAAGTCAGATAAAACTCCGTGGAACAACTAGAACATACGGGGTATCATTTACGATTATTGCAACTCTTCCTTCCAATAGATGAACTGCAGCCTTATCAGGTCTTTCAGTTGCAATAATTTGTGGATATAGGTTTGAACCATCATCTTGGATTAGTTGCTCTAATTGACCAGAAGATGTTAAGTAATCAATGTCTAAGTTATTCACTCTAAATTTTACTTCGGCAACTAAATCGTTATTTGCTATATTTCCTAAATAACATACAGCAACCTTAGTTTTACTAATTTTTCCAACAGAGCAACTTTCAATAATTAAATCTTCGTTATTAATAATACGTCTTAACATAGATGTATTAGTTCTTATGTTTTCAACAAATGCTTCTTGTGAGCCGCGAACTACAATTTCGTTTTGAGGAGAACTTATACTCCTTTGTTTAAATCCCTTAGCGTCTATGTCAAATGCAACATTCAATGATTCAACTAAGAGTATACTGTCTCCAATGTTAATACTCGATATTGCATCTTCAAATTTATCTACTATTTTTATGCTGTTTTGTGGAATTAGGTGATTATAGATGTAGTTTTTTAAATTAAATTTTTTTACTTTTCGTATAATTACATCATTGCTGTTATATTCTGCAACAATTTCTTTTAAGTTGGACAAATCTTCCTCTGAAGATGAATTCGATTCATTGTTTCCGAGCTACTTTGAATGTATTAGATTTATTTCGAAGCATTAAAGGTTTAAAAACAGCGTTGTTAATAATATCGGTATCAACCATTCCATCAATAAATATCAAAGCAGCTTTGTATTCGGTATTATTAGCAATTAAAGTAAAATCTCTTATAACAACATCACTATTAATTAGACTATTATATTTTGATTTTAAAAAATTAAGGTTTTCATTAAAGTTGCTTGAAATTTTTTGTGGTTCTAAATCTTTTGAAGCAATGACAGGAACCTTTTCAATATCTTTGTTGGTTTCAGTGGTTAGAAAGAAATTATTATTTTGAGCAGGGGTATATTTTATAAATTTATTATAAAATTGAGTAAATACATTATAATCCTTCATTAATAGCTAATCCTTTCAAAAAATGTTTACTGTTGGTAGTATTGCCTGATATTTGTAAAATATGTATTTGTTGATTAACAATTTTGGTATTAATCATTTTTTTCAGAATAAATAATAATAATCTAAATATTGGGGAGTGATGAAAATGACTTTGTTCGAAATTATACTAATTGCAATAGGATTAGCAATGGATGCATTGGCTGTTTCAATATGCAAGGGGCTTTCAATGAGAAGTTTTAATTTGAAAAATAGTTTGATAATAGGTTCTTACTTTGGAATTTTCCAGGCATTAATGCCACTTGTTGGATATTTACTAGGAACTACATTTAGTGAATTGGTTGTTAGTATTGATCACTGGATTGCATTTATTTTGCTTTCAATTATTGGCTTGAAGATGATAAATGATTCTTT
>ODAI014474330.1_pt1 | contig 17996 bp, 11 predicted proteins | sample 1539321 | NCBI WGS metagenome assembly ODAI01 (sample SAMN02144231, study PRJEB22623) | gut metagenome | biome: sheep rumen | host: Ovis aries | place: New Zealand | reverse complement strand
TGGAGTACAGACCGGAGAAAGCGCTGTTGACGTGCCTGCGAAGTGTTTTTAAGATGAGCAGCATGTACTGTTTATAGCTGTTGAAGCTGTTGAGAACGGAGGTTATGTATGTCTGGCGTTATAATTGAAGTAATCCTGGTTGTGGTCATATTTTTGTACTGCCTGCACAGCGGGATCTTTATTTCTATTCTCGCGAACACACCCTTTATCGGATCGGTGGTTGAAGTGTTCCGAAATTATTTCGGGGTGACTTCTTCTACGCCCTCACCTTTCACCACAGGTCAGAACTTTGCCATGGAAATCTGCAAGACCATACTCTATCTGATCATTTTCTACTTTATGGGCATCGCAGCCAGACAGTTAACAAGTGTGGGCAGACATGAGCTTTATTCGTCTTTTAAAAAAATATTCCTCTTCCCGGTATCTATTTTTATAAAATATTTTCTCTCAGCTCTGATCACGACACTGATTACGGGTTGTGTTATGGATTTTCTTAAGGACTGGATCGCGTCGCAGACCATTCTTTCCACCCTGCTCTTTATTATTATTACTCTTCTGCTTTTGGCGGCCGGTTTCCTTTTGATGGGTGACAATCTGGTTCAATATGTCTTGTGGGTAATGGTTAACGTGATCGGCGCATCTGTTCTGAGACTGGTAGCTATCGAAGCTCTGGTCGTGTATGCATATTATATCCTGAATGTGCCGGGTATGTTCGACGGCGTGGGTACTATCGTCATCATGGTGATCGGCATATTCATCTGTATAGGAGCCATGTTCGGGACGGAGTTTTTCGAGGACTGGGTTCCTGTCGGGGATGGAAAGCACTACTATCGCAGACGCTATTGAAACCTGCTGCTTTCAGGTGCTTTTTCCATAAGAATATAAGAATAATGAGGCGCAAAAACTCCGCATCAGCATGAGTGATGATTGATTCTCGCTCATGCGGTGCGGAGTTTTTTGATTACCGATATTTGCGATTGTTTTCAAAGGAATGCAGGCGTGATTTCTGCTCTTCAACCCCTTTTGGCCTTCAAAAGAGTCTTCATTCCTTTTGATCGTCAAAAGAGTTTACATTCCTTTTGGCCTTCAAAAGAGTCTTCATTCCTTTTGGCCGTCAAATCAGCCTACAGTTCCTTCTGGCTGTCAAAACAGATGACAGGGGTGTAGGCGGATATCCTTTTGTCATTCAGGTAGAGCCTGGTCTCATCCAGTCTGCTCCAATAGTGCATGGGAAAGACTGTTTCGGCGCCCAGAATTTCCATGAAGGCCTCAATACAGCGGGGAGCGTGCTCTTCCAGGCGGGGATCCAGGGGCACAAAGGCCACATCGATCAGGCTTCCGGCGGAATCCCCATTTCCCTGATCGGCGGCGGAACGGAGTTGGTCCGCCAGGAACTGCATTTCGCCCCTGCACTTCTTCTCTGAAGCCAGATTGTCTTCCATGGGCTCGTCATTCCAGAACCACACGTTCAGGTCCCCGGCGTGATAAATGCGCTTCTCTTCTGTCTCAACATAGAAGGCGACTCCCATGTCCGTGGAGACAAGTGTACGGATGACCATGACAGGTTCCGTGTATGAAGACCCGGAGCCTGAACTTTCAGATGAAGCTTGGGCGGGCTTTTCTCCCGCAGTGCTTTCAGAATGAGTTGTGCCAGCCTCAGTGTTAAGAGGGCAAAAACTGCCGTCCGGGAAAATCGCATAGGCCTTTCGGGGAGAAACGGTGATCACCCGGGATTCGGGATGGGTGGCGGCATCTTCGATACCCTCGTCAAGGATATATATGACATTGGGGTGGCTGTTCTGAAGCTCCCAGATCTTGCGGCTGTAGTGGTCGGGGTGGGAATGGGAGCAGAAGACATAGAGCGTCTTATCCGCGTCAAGTTCCGGCAGTGTCCCTTTGTACCAGTCAAAAAGCAGAAGGCTGTTTTCCATTTCCACCAGAAATCCACTGTGATAAATATGTGTGATCTTCATAAAACCTCTCTTTCACCGCTTTTCCGAAGCGGGGCGGAGTACCAATTGGCAGAGCATTGCGGGAGCGTCAGAGCGCGGAACAATGCGTGGTTTATTCTTCATCGCGCAAGACTCGCGATCGAGTCTTGAATCATACATGTTTGTGAACGCAGGATCATAGCCACAAGTGAGGAAAATCCTCGACGCCTTTCGACGACGGGATAAATATCAACAAGTGTGGAAAACCTCGACGCCTTTCGGCGACGGGATAAATATCATTCAAACATGTCAAAGAGTGAGATCTGGTTTGTCTGGGGCAGGTCGCCCAGAAGTCCCAGGTCGTGCATTTTTTCGATGACGGTCTTGGGCACTTTGGTGCGGTTCCAGAAATCGTCTCTGGAGATGAAAGGACCGTCTTTTCTGGCTTCCACGACGGCGTCGGCCGCTTTTTCACCCATTCCGTCTATGCTTTTGAGGCTGGGCATGATCTTTCCATCCACAATAGTGCAGAGCCTCGACTTTGCGGTGTAGATATCGATCGGGACGAATTCGATGCCGCGGGCATACATTTCGCGTACGACCAGGCAGTCGTCGAGAGTGGTCTGTTCCTTGGGCGTGAGGGTGTCCTTCCTGCGCTGGTAGTCCTCCATGACCGCCAGCAGGTTCTCTTTGCCCCGGCACATGATCTCATAGGAGAAAGCCGAGGCGCGGATGCTGTAGTAGGCGGCATAGTAGGCCAGCGGGTAGTGGACCTTGCAGTAGGCGATGCGGAGGGCCATCATGACGTAGGCCGCCGCGTGGGCCCGGGGGAACATATACTTGATCTTGAGACAGGAATCAATGTACCACTCCGGCACATTGGCAGCCCTCATGGCGTCTTTCATCTCCGGGGTCAGGCCCTTGCCCTTCCGGACGGATTCCATGGTCTTGAAGGAAAGTGACTTGTCCATACCCTGGGCGATCAGGTAGGACATGATGTCGTCACGTGTGCAGATAGCTGTGGACAGGACCGCCTTTCCCTCCTGGATCAGGGTCTGGGCGTTGCCAAGCCACACGTCCGTTCCGTGGGAGAGGCCCGATATGCGGACCAGCTCTGACATGGTGGTGGGTCTTGTATCATCCAGCATGCCAATGACAAACTTGGTGCCGAATTCGGGAATCCCCAGGGAGCCGACATCAATACCCCCGTTCTGCTCTGTGGTGATGCCCAGGGACTCTGTGCCTGAAAAAAGTTTCATGACATCCGGGTCATCGAGAGGGATCTGAGTGGGATCAAGTCCCGTCAGATCCTGCAGCATGCGGATCATGGTGGGATCGTCGTGTCCCAGAATATCGAGTTTGAGCAGGTTGTGGTCGATCGAGTGATAGTCAAAATGGGTCGTGACAATGTCGGTCGTCATATCATTTGCCGGGTGCTGGACGGGAGTGAATGTGTTGATGTTTTCGCCCAGGGGCAGAACGACGATGCCTCCCGGATGCTGGCCTGTACTGCGGCGGATGCCGGTGCAGCCCGCCAGAAGGCGCTCGATCTCGCAGTTGCGCTTGGCTATGCCTTTATTTTCAAAATAATGTTTGACATAGCCGTAGGCGGTCTTGTCAGCCACGGTCGCTATGGTGCCTGCCTTGAAGGTCTGCTCGTGGCCGAAAATGACCTTGGTGTAGGCGTGGGCTTTGGACTGGTATTCTCCGGAGAAGTTGAGGTCGATATCAGGTTCCTTGTCCCCCTTGAAGCCCAGGAAGGTCTCGAAAGGAATATCAAAACCATCTTTGTGCAGCTCCTGCCCGCAATTGGGGCATTTGCGGCGGGGCATATCGATTCCGCACTTGCCCTGGTATTTCATGACCAGAGGCGAGTCAAAATCGGTAAAATGGCAGTTTGTGCAGTAATAATGCGGAGCCAGAGGATTGACTTCCGTGATTCCTGACATGGTAGCCACGAAAGAGGATCCGACGGATCCTCTGGAGCCGACCAGATAGCCGTCTTCAACGGATTTCCAGACCAGCTTCTGGGCGATGATGTACATGACCGAGTAACCGTTGGAAATAATGGAACGCAGTTCGCGCTCCAGCCTCTCATGAACGATCTCCGGAAGCGGGTCGCCATACATGCTGTGGGCCTTATCGTAGCAGATCTTTCGCAGCATCTCATCACTGTGGGGAATGACCGGCGGGCACTTGTCCGGACGGACCGGGGAGAGAGCGTCGACCATGTCGGCAATCTTTCTGGTATTGGTGATGACGACTTCCTCGGCCTTTTTGGCCCCCAGGTAGTCGAATTCACGCAGCATTTCCTCTGTGGTACGCAGATATAAGGGGGCGGGATCCTCGTCGGACATGCCCATGCCCTCCTGGATAATGGACCGGTATATGTCGTCCTCAGGGTCCATGAAATGCACGTCTCCTGTGGCGACGACAGGCTTGCCCGAAAGTTCACCCAGTCTTACGATCGTGCGGTTGAGATTGAGCAGATCCTCTTCTGTCCTGATCTGCGGATATTTATCCTGCATCCTGGGAGATTCCAGCAAAAAGCGGTTATTATCTCTGGGCTGGATCTCCAGATAGTCGTAAAAGTCCACGATCTGCGAGAGCACTTCGTCGGAACGCTCTTCCAGGACAGCCTCCATGAGTTCGCCCATGACACAGGCGCTGCCCACGATGATACCCTCCCGGTACTTTGTCAGCAGGCTCTTGGGGATCCTGGGCTTTTTGAAGAAATAAGTCAGGTGGGACTCGCTGATCATGGTGTAGAGGTTGGTGCGGCCGGTAGTATTTTTGGCGATCAGGATACAGTGGTGGGTGCGGAGCCTCTTTATAGTCTCCGGTGTCGGTATGCAGAACTTCTCGATCTGTTCCAGAGTATAAACCTGTCTTGCCTCGAAAAGAGGGATCATATTCAGGAAGATCCCTGCAGTACACGCCGCGTCGTCCACTGCCCTGTGATGATTTTCCAGGGGGACATTCAGCATCTTGGCGACCGCGTCCAGGGTATATTTGGCGTGGCCGGGCAGGAGGGCCCTGGCCATGCTCAGAGTGTCAACTGTCGTGAAGCTGCAGGGGAGCCTGAGTCTTTTAGCGTTGGCCTTGATAAAACTGATATCGAAGCCTACATTGTGGCCGACAAGCACACTGCCTTCACAGAAGCGCAGGAAAGAAGGCAGGATCAGGTCTATGGTCTTGGCATTCATGACCATGCTGTCCGCGATCCCGGTCAGCTGCTGGATCCGGAAGGGAATCGGGATTTTGGGATTAACAAACTGGGAAAATCTGTCCCTCACTTTGCCGTTGACAATCTTGACGGCACCGATCTCTATGATCCGGTTCTTTTCAGGAGAAAAACCGGTGGTCTCAAGGTCGAAGACAACAAAAGAGCGCTCCCTGACAGGAGCGTCCATATCTTCTTCGGGGACCGCGGTCACACTTTTGTTCAGGTCATCGACCAGATAGCACTCCACCCCGTAGAGAACCTTGAAAAATTCCTGGCTGTCGACAGGGGGAAGTCCCTTCTCCTTCCGCTTTTTGTTTTCAGCGGAAAGAAAGCCGTCGCGGGCGTGTCCGGCGTCGGGAAAGGCCTGGATATTGCCGTGGTCTGTGATGGCAATAGCGGGCATGCCCCACTCATAAGCTCTTTTGACCAGGTCCTTGCACTCGGAGACACCGTCCATATCGCTCATCTTGGTGTGGCAGTGGAGTTCCACCCTCTTGACCGGAGCGTTATCCACTCTCTTGGTACTGAACCCGGGAATCTTCATGATTCCCTGAATGGATGAAATGATGACCTCCTTGTCAAATGTGTCCATGACCGCGGCGCCGCGCACCTTGACCCAGGTTCCTTTTCCAATCTGTTTCAGAAGCTCGTCGGCCTTGTCTGTGGGCACAAAGATTTTGCAGTAGATCGAATCGGTGAAATCTGTGAGGGAAAATTTGATTATGGTCTTTTCATTGCGGATATCCCTGCGGTCATTTGCCAGGATCTTTCCGCGTACAACGACCTCTCCGATCTCTCCGATCACATCGGCGATAGGAATCGCGTCCTTAACGATCTCCTTGCCGAAGATGACATCGGGATGGGATGAGCGGCTGAGAGTGTACTCGCGCTCTTTGCCGCGTTCTCTCTGGTTCCTGCCGCGGAAGCCGCTGCCGTTTCCGTTCCGGCTGTTCTGCCCGGATCCTGCGGCTGAGTCAGTCCGGCCGTTTTGCTTCGCTGTCTTAGCGGCGGGGGTGACAGGTTCAGTCCTCCCTGCGGAGGACTGGCTGCGGCTGCCAATACTATTACCCGCGGCAGTACTGCTGTTGTCAGCTGCCGGACTGCCTGATCCGGACCGGAATCTGACCGCGTCGGAAGCTGCCTGAGCATCTGTTCCATAGGCAGCAGAGACAAGGGGTTCTTCCCCTGCCAGTCCCTGACGGCTGACATCCGCGCTGTTATCGTACAGGGCCTGTCCGTAGGTTCCCTGCCCTGCGTTGACCACACCTGAAAAGCCCTTGAACTCAAAGTCTGAACCGTCGTTTTCGGAGCCTGAAAGGCCGCTTTCAAAGGCCGGGCGCCCGGCAAGAGAGTCCTGCCGGCTCTTTCCGGCCGGGCGCTCTTTCTCCTTGAGGGTCACTGTGATCAGGGCCGGAATTCCGCAGCGGTCCCGGAAGATCCTGTTGAGGGCTTCCTCCAGACGTTCATGAAGGCCCCGGCTGATGCAGGTATCATCCATCAGAATGTCGATGGATCCGTCATCACGGTAATTGATCTCAGACTCCCTGAAAACAGCTCCCATCATATGGGAAAATGAAGAGATCTCACAGCAGATGGAATCGTGGTATTCTTCCATCAGCCGCTGGGGGTTGTAAAGTTCCGAGAGTTTATAATGTTCCTCTACATAGACCTTTACTTTACGCCCGTTAAAGAGCTGCTCTTCCATTTCCTGCTGCATGCGGAACACACGGTTTTTGTGGATCAGGTGCTCTGAGTAAAGACAGACTTTGAGCCTTGTACGCTCGTGATTGGCGGCAAGGCGCTCTACGATTGTATTTTCAAAATAATCCCTGAGATCCTTTCGGACTTTCAGAGTCGGAAAAACGTCAAAAAAAGGTTTGGACATGAATCAACAGCCCCTTGGGAGCTTCCTCTCCTTTCTGTACCTGTGAGTGCAGCCCACAGATTCATTTGGTGAAACTAAGTGGTTTCCGGATCAGCCCTTCCAGTTGTCAAGCTCCTCCTTCAGAGCCGCGAGAAGATATTCCTCTTTCATTTTGCGGACGATCTTTCCGCGCTTGATCAGAAGACCTTCCCCCTGTCCGCCGGCAATGCCGATATCAGCTTCTCTGGCTTCTCCGGGGCCGTTTACCGCACAGCCCATTACAGCTACTTTGATATTGAGGTCATAGCCCTGGACCAGGGTCTCAACCTGATTGGCCAGACCGACCAGATCGATTTTGGTCCTGCCGCAGGTGGGACAGGAAACAACGTCGATGCCGCCCTTCCTGAGGCCCAGTGTACTCAGGATCTTTTTGGCGGACTTGATCTCCTCAACAGGATCTCCTGTCAAAGAGACGCGGATGGTATCGCCGATCCCCTGATAAAGAATGATCCCCAGGCCCACTGCGGACTTGATGTTTCCGCTGTAAAGAGTGCCTGCCTCAGTGATCCCGACATGAAGGGGATAATCCGATTTCTGAGCCAGAAGCTCATGAGCCCGGGCGCAGATCAGCACATTGGAGGACTTGATGCTGATGACCATGCGGTCATAATCGCATTCCTCGATCATTCGGACCTTATCCAGGGCACTCTCCACCAGTCCTTCCGCGGTGACGCCGCCGTATTTTTCCACGAGATTCTTCTCCAGGGAGCCGCTGTTGACTCCGACGCGGATGGGAATATTACGCTCTTTTGCGCATTTGACGACAGCCTCGATCTTGTCGCGCCCGCCGATATTGCCGGGGTTGATTCGGATCTTGTCGGCGCCGTTTTCCATAGCCATAATGGCCATTCTGTAGTCAAAGTGAATGTCCGCGACAAGCGGGATGTGAATCCTCTTTTTAATCTCACCGATCGCCCTGGCAGCTTCTTGGGTGGGGCAGGTGCAGCGGATGATCTCACATCCCGCCTGCTCCAGCCGAAGGGTCTGTTCCACTGTGGCTTCGACATCTTCAGTGGGAGTGTTTGTCATGGACTGGATCAGGATGGGATTACCGCCGCCTATTACCCTGTCGCCGATCTGTATTACTTTTGTATGTTCGCGATAACTCATAATTACCTTCTTTCTGAAAAACGTTGACAGAAGAAATAATCTATATGGAAAAAATCTATATGGAAAAAATCTATATGGAAAAAGCAATGAGCCACGCACGCATCCCCGAAAAAATTTTTCAGGGATGCTTTGTAATCGCATGCCTCATTGTTTCTCATTGCCATTTGATAATTGTCATTTAATAAACTTTGATATGTCGTTAAAAAGTACAAGGATCATCACAAAGATGAGCACTGCGAAGCCAGCCAGGTGGACCATGCCTTCTTTTTCGGGCGGAACGGGCTTACCCCGTACCAGTTCAAGAAACAGAAAGACCAGTCTTCCGCCGTCTAGGGCGGGAAGCGGGAGCAGGTTGATCACTCCCAGGTTGACCGTCAGAAGGGTAGCAAGGCTGATAAAGGTCAAGATCACCGCCGCCGGACCGTAGGGGGCTGTCTCCTCATAGGTATCATCCACAACCTTGACGACACCGACCGGACCCGACACATCATCTTTGGAGAAATGCCCCCGGAAGATCAGGCCCAGGGATTTATAGGTGGCCTTGAGCCAGTAAAAGGTCTCGTAAAACCCGTATTGGAAAACCTGGACAGGATTACATTTCATGTACTGCCCGGATCCCCGGATCCCGATATAATAGCGGTTGTCCTCTTCATCCAGTCTGGGAGTCAGTTCCACAGTCTTTTTTTCGCCGTTCCGCTCGTAAGTGATGCGCAGTGTCTCTCCGTAGTTCATCATGGAGACCAGAGTCACCTCGCGGTAGATGTGGATCGTCTCCCCGTTGATCTTTTTGATCACGTCACCCGATTGCAACCCTGCATCCATGGCAGCGGAATCCGGGATCACTTCCCGGATGACCGGAAGATCGGTCCCTGTGAAGGCGACCAGAATAACAGACAGGATGAATCCCAGGATAAAGTTTGCCATGGGACCGGCCAGAACAGCCGCAATGCGGCCTCCGACAGGAGCGTTGGGAAAGGAATGCTCGTCGGGTTCGCGACCCTGCTCATCGTCGAGTCCGTCCAGGCCGTCAAAGATACAGGCGCCGCCGATCGGAAACAGCCTCAGACAGAAGTCTGTCTCCGCCCCTTCCCTGCGGAAGAGAACGGGTCCCATGCCTATATCGAATTCCACCACGCGGATACCGTTTCTGCGCGCGATGGCGAAATGACCGAATTCATGCGAGATGACGATCACGCTGAATATGATCAGAAAAATGAAAATACTGACAATCATATATCAACCTCTCGGGGTCAGAACCTCCCCATCATCAGAAAAGAGAGAAAATAGATGACAGGTGCTGTAAAAATAACACTGTCGAAACGATCCATGATTCCTCCGTGGCCGGGAATCAGATGACCGTAGTCCTTAATCTGATGGTTCCTTTTGATCGCCGATGCGGCCAGATCGCCGGTCTGTCCGATAATGCTGCCGCAGATCCCGATGATCAGAAAAGGGATGACCAGATTGGTTCCGGGTTCAAAATGCCTGATGAGTACGGCTACCAGGCAGCTGACAAGGGCTGAACCGGCGACTCCTCCCACAGCCCCTTCGATCGTCTTTTTGGGACTCAGAACAGGGGCAAGTTTATGTCTGCCGATGGCCATGCCTACAGCGAGCGCGCAGACGTCGCTCACCGAAGAACATACAAAAATCAGAAGATAAAGCCAGATACCGTGGGGAAGGTTCCTGGTCCTGAGCAGGAAAGACATCATGACCGGTACATAGAGAAAAGCGGTCACGGCGCCGGCGGCATGTGAGGACCTCCTCCGCGGGAAAGTAAAAACATAGATCATCAAAGTCAGCAGAAATGCCAGTGCGAGGACGAAAAGAGTCCAGAAATCGGACGCGCTGATCATTCCCTGAGGATTGACGAGGCCGTAGCGCCACTCGATATATATCAGTCCCGCGTAGTAGACGATTGTGAGAAGAAGCCCGGGAAATGCAATCATATCGGGAAATTTTCCTGCAGGCTCCGTTTCTTTTTTCTTTTTTGAGGAGACGGGAGAACACAGAACAGCCGTTAATTCGCAGTATCCGATGACACTGCAGAGCATGAGCGCCAGGCTCAGGGGATAGGATCCGATCAGATCCAGACCTATAATTGCGGCAGCCAAGATCACACCGCTGACGATTCTTTCCTTCATTAAAACCTCCGATGACTGATGGCAGAAACTACCGCTGCAGGAGTAATGCCTTTATGCAGATTCATCCTCTGCGGATGTCAGGGATTATGCTTTAAGTTATGCTTTAAGGCCCCCGTATCTGCGTTCGCGGTGATTATAGGCTTCTATGGCCTTTTCCAGTTCAGCCTTGTCAAACTCCGGCCAGGCCTTGTCCGTGAAATAAAATTCCGAATAGGCAAGCTGCCACAGAAGAAAGTTGGAAATACGCTGTTCACCGCAGGTGCGGATCAGAAGGTCCGGATCGGGGATTCCGGCTGTATCCAGATGGCTGTTGATCATATCTTCCGTGATTGCGGCAGGGTCTGTCAGAAGCCCTTCTCCGCAAGCGCGCTTTATGGCGCGGACAATCTCATCGCGCCCCCCGTAATTGATGGCGATCTGAAAACCGATCCCGGTGTTGGAGGCAGTCGCTCTTTCCAGAACCTCAATGGATTCCTGCAGATCCTTTGCCAGAACGGATCTCTCTCCGATCACCCTCACGCGGACATTGTTTCTGGCACATTTTTCCAGACTGGACTGCATATACTTGCGGAGCAGGTTCATAAGCGCATTGACTTCTGCCTCCGGACGCGACCAGTTTTCCGTAGAAAAAGCATATAGGGTGAGATAACGGATGCCCAGGTCTGAAGCGTCTTCCAGAATTGTCTCGGCGACCCTGGCCCCCTGTGTATGGCCGAATGTACGCGGCATTCCCCGCTTTTTGGCCCATCTGCCGTTTCCGTCCATGATGATCGCCACATGTGAGGGAATACGCAGTTCGGAGGTATTTGTGCCGCTGTCTTTGTTTTTACCTGTAAAAAAATTCATAGATCGGTCCTCTGTCGGAGAAAATTTCAGCAGATCAGGGTATCAGAGTATCAGGATATCAGACAGCTTATTCAGAGCGGTCTGAATAGAACAATACCCGCAGCAGACGCCCCGCCGGGCCGTACCGGCGGCAGACACCTCCTGCGGGTTGAATGTCCATGACCTGTCCGGCGGCTCAGGGAACAGATGGATCCATCTGCTCCGGATGCGTCAATCCGGTCAAAACACGAAAAAAACAATCCTCAGACTGTCATGATTTCCTTTGTCTTCTCCTCGATCGCCTTGTCAATCTTCTTGACAAATTTATCGGTGACTTTAGAGAGCTCATCCTGAAGCTCGGCTACGACGTCCTCAGACACATCCTCAGCCTTTTTGAGCTTCTTGAAAGCTTCGTTTCCGTCGCGGCGGATATTGCGCAGAGCAACCTTGGACTCCTCTCCCATCTTCTTGACGTCCCTGGAGAGCTGTTTGCGGCGCTCACCTGTCAGTTCAGGGAAAATCAGTCTGATCGTTGTCCCATCGGTGGAAGGATTGATGCCGATATCGGATGCAGCGATCGCGCGGCTGATCTCTTTGACCATTTTTTTCTCCCAGGGAGAGATCTGGATGATCCTGGCCTCGGGAACGGAAACATTTGCAAGCTGCTGGATGGGGGTCGGTGATCCGTAGTAATCGACACGGATCTTGTCAAGGACATGCGGATTCGCTCGTCCTGCGCGGACTGCCTGAAGGTCGTTCTCAAGATGAGATAATGTCTTCTCCATCTTCTGCTCGTAAGGCTTGACTCTCTCGCTGCTCATGGTTGTTTCCCCTTTCTCGATAAATGATAAAACAGATCTGCTGAACTGTTTTGTGATTATACTGTCTGCGCAAAGGCAGGACGAAGATTAATTATACGAATTTCCGGACGGATTTCCCGACGGATTTCCGGGAGATCTGCCCTGGAAATACCGACGTAAAATCACGAAGTGATGGTCGTACCGACAAAATTGCCTTCTGCCGCGCGCACAATGCTCTGTTCGCCCTGAAGAGCGAAAATCCGCATTTCCATTCCGTTTTCCTTTGCAAGGACGGAGGATGTCATATCTACAGCCTGCAGATTTCTCTCCACCACTTCCTCATAGGTCAGATGGTCAAAGCGCTTTGCGTCAGGATTTTTGTTTGGATCTGAATCGTAGACCCCGTCGACATTCTTGGCCATAAGTATCATGTCCGCTTCGACTTCCACGGCGCGCAGGACTATGCCTGTATCTGTGGAAAAGAAGGGATGTCCGGTTCCTCCGGCAAAGAAGACGATCACACCGTCTTCAAAACATTTCACTGCCCGGTCCTTGGAAAACAGCTCTGTAAAAGCGCCGCAGACAAAGGGGGTCATGACCTGGGTGCGGAGTCCCGCTCCCCTGAAAATCTCCGAGACATAAATGCAGTTCATGACTGTGGCCAGCATGCCGATCTGGTCGGACTTTACCCGGTCGATCTCATCGCCGGTCCTGCCTCTCCAGATATTTCCTCCGCCCGTCACGACAGCGATCTGATGACCGGCATCATGGAGCGTCCTGACCTGCCTGGCTATGCCAGAGATCACTTCCTCATCATACAGCTTTACGGCGCCCTTTGCTGTCCTCATCACGCCGTCATTTTCGCCCGCCAGAGCTTCTCCGGACAGTTTCAGGATTATTCTGCTCATATTGAATTTCCCTCTTAAATGTAAACGAATATCACAGACCCTGCAGAAAACAGTATATCATTTTGATTGATGCCGTGCAACTAAACTTGAGGAGTGTCATCAAGAGTTGCTACAGGTCACACCGTGACCTGTAAACAGGCGTTTTTCAAGGCCGCGCCTCTACAGTGATGTGCAGAAGGCGCTCCGGGAATCAGGTGGTCCTGAACTGGAAGCGGCCACGGGTTCACAGCCCCGATTCAAAGTTTTGATTTCACCGGGCATTCCCGGTTCCGGTCCGGGATGCGGACATGGACAGGACAGATTATTTCTGGGAAGCCCTCTTTCTGAGCTTTGAATCCAGTATTTTTTTGCGCAGGCGAAGGTGGTGGGGAGTCACTTCCAGAAGCTCATCAGTATCGACGTATTCGATGGCCTGCTCCAGGCTCATGATCCTGGGCGGGACAAGACGCAGTGCTTCATCCGCGCTGGAGGAACGTGTATTGGTCAGATGCTTGGTCTTGCAGACGTTGACATCAATATCGACCGCTTTGCTGCTCTGTCCGACGATCATGCCGGCGTAGACCTCCTCTCCGGGGCTGATAAACATCTGGCCGCGGTCCTGGGCACCGAACAGGCCGTAAGCCACAGCCGTCCCGGCTTCGAAAGCGATCAGGGAGCCTGTCTTGCGGTAGGAAATATCTCCTTTGTAGGGCTGATAGCTGTGGAAGATCGTGTTCATGATCCCGTTGCCCTTGGTGTCAGTCATGAAATCGCCCCTGTAGCCGATAAGGCCGCGGGAAGGAATCATGAAAGTCAGGCGGGTATAATCTCCCTGAATGGATGCCATATTGACCAGTTCGCCTTTTCTCTCGCCCAGCTTCTGGATGACGCTGCCGGCAAATTCCTCCGGGACATCGATGATGCACTCCTCGATGGGCTCCAGGCGCTTGCCCTTTTCGTCATAATGATAGATGACTTCCGCCTTGCTGACTGAAAATTCATAGCCCTCACGGCGCATTGTTTCGATCAGGACGGACAGATGCAGTTCGCCGCGGCCGGAGACCTTAAAGGACTCGGTGGTGTCCGTGTCTTCCACGCGAAGCGAGACGTCTGTATTGAGTTCCCGGTAGAGACGGTCACGGATGTGGCGGCTGGTCACATATTTTCCGTCCCTTCCGGCAAGGGGTGAATCATTGACGTTGAATGTCATCGCGATCGTGGGTTCCGAAATCTTCTGGAAAGGGATCGCCTCGGGGGATTCGGGTGAGCAGAGAGTATCGCCGATGTGCAGGTCATCGATGCCTGAAATGGCAACGATGGAGCCGATTCCGGCTTCCTGAACCTCTACACGCTTGAGTCCTTCAAACTCATAGAGCTTGCTGACCCTGACTTTGCGGTGCATGTCGGGATTGTGATGGTTTACGATCACACATTCCTGTCCTGTGCGGATGACTCCGTTATCCACCTTGCCGACACCGATCCTGCCGATGTACTCGTTATAATCGATCGTACTGATCAGCATCTGGGTCCCCGCGTCAGGATCTCCTTCCGGCGCAGGGATATAATCTACGATTGTCTCGAAAAGAGGTTTCATGCTGGCGCCGGGACTTCCCAGGTCCAGAGTCGCGATTCCGGATTTGGCCGATGCAAATACGAAAGGACAGTCGATCTGTTCGTCGCTTGCTCCCAGATCCATCAGAAGTTCCAGGACCTCATCGATCACCTGGGTCGGCCTGGCGCCGGGGCGGTCGATCTTGTTGATGCAGACGATAACAGGCAGGTCCAGAGCCATAGCCTTGGACAGGACAAAGCGTGTCTGGGGCATAGGTCCCTCAAAGGCGTCTACCACCAGGACCACGCCGTTGACCATCTTGAGCACACGCTCGACTTCTCCGCCGAAATCAGCGTGTCCGGGAGTGTCCACGATATTGATCTTAGTTCCTTTATAATATACAGCAGTATTTTTACTCAGGATCGTGATTCCCCGTTCCCTCTCGAGATCATTGGAGTCCATGACCCTTTCCTGTACTGCCTGATTTTCGCGAAATACGCCGCTCTGTTTGAGCAGACCGTCCACCAGTGTGGTTTTGCCGTGGTCAACATGGGCGATGATCGCCACATTTCTGATATCTTCTCTTTTCTTCTTCATTAATTTAATACTCCTGAAAATTCCCTGCGGTTTTCATGTAAATTCATTATTCAAATCTGCAGTATAACATTGAGAGATTCATCGTGCAATACCCGTGACCTGATAACAATCTTACTATATCTTGACATTCATATTGCATAGTGCTATTATCACCAAATGAATTATTAGCACTCGATGCCGGCGAGTGCCAACAATTCCCGAAACTGTTTTTTGGAACCGTTTATCATTGTTTTTTTTACCGATCATTTAACACAAATTTTTCCAACCGATTTTTTAACCGATTTATTTATTTAACCGATTTATTGTAAAAGATTTTTTTGTAAAAAGAATTTTTCCTGATTGATCATTAACCTGATATTTAAAAAAAGAGATTATTAGCAAAAAAAAATTTGACTGCAGACCAAGTAAAAGGAGAAAGAATATATGACAGTTGTTCCCGTTTATAACGCGATCGTCGTTCCCGATTCAAATATCTTTTTCGCGATCGACGCCTATAAGAAAATGACCGGCCGCGCGCCCTTTGAGGGGGAAAAAGTCATCCTTATGATGCTGCGTGCAGATGACAGCAGGGAGGATCTGGAAAAGGACAGCTTCTATCCCATCGGTGTCTCCGGTGTTATCACGGAGGTCAATGCGGGCGGCTATCTGGTCATCCGCACCCACGGCCGTGTCCATTTTGATGAGATCACGGTCTACAGCGACCACACGATCGAACTATCTGTTTCCCGTAAACCTGACATCGAGGATCTTGATCCCGCTTATGAATCCGAGCGCCTCGAAAAGCTCAAAAAGGTAGTGATCGACTATACTTCCCAGTTTCAGTGGGGGGCACTGACCCGCGCTTATGCTGATCAGTGGACCAATATCGGAGAGATCGCTTCTATCATGTCCCCCTGGCTGGGGATCAGCAATGAGGAGCGTTATGCCCTTCTGGCCGAGGACTCAAAAAAGGCCCGGAGTGAGGCGCTGGAAAAGATCCTCTATGAGAATCTTGAGCAGTTCCATGTCAACAATGAGGCCAGGAACGCGCAGGAGGAAGGTTACCAGAAAGTCTACAGGGAGCAGGCTATTAAGAAACAGATCGAGTATCTGCAGAAAGAACTCGATGAGATGCACCCCGAAAATATCACGGACGTCCGCCGTTTCCAGGTTAAGATCGAGGAATCGGGAATGAACGAGACAGCCCGAAAGGAGGCTGACAAGGTCCTCAACCGCTATAAGCAGGAAGGACAGAACAGTCCCGAATCCGGTATGCTGTACGACTATCTGGATTTCATCACAGGTCTGTCCTGGAAAAACGAGGACGCTCAGGAAATCGATCTCGACGAGGCGGAAGCCGTACTCGAAGAAGACCATTTCGGACTCAAAAAAGTCAAAGAGCGCATTATCCAGCAGATTGCCGTGATGAATCTCAAAAAACAGCAGTCCGGCTCCATTCTCTGCTTTGTAGGAGCACCCGGCACCGGCAAGACCAGTATAGGTCAGAGTATAGCCAAAGCCCTTCACCGCAAATACTCGCGTGTAAGTCTGGGCGGTGTGCGCGATGAAGCGGACATCCGCGGCCACAGACGCACTTATATAGGGGCCATGCCCGGCAGGATCATGGACGGCATCCAGAAAAGCGGTGTCTCCAATCCAGTCATGGTCCTGGATGAGATCGACAAGCTGTCCGTTTCTTACAACGGAGATCCCGCCAGCGCCCTGCTCGAGGTGCTTGATCCCGAACAGAACAGCAATTTCACCGATCACTACATGAACTGCCCTTATGACCTGTCAAATGTCCTCTTCATCTGCACAGCCAATACCCTGGAAACCATCCCTGAGCCACTGCTCAACCGTATGGAAGTCATTCAGTTCCAGGGCTATACGGCAACAGACAAACTGCAGATCGCCAAGAGACATCTGCTGCCCAAAGCACTGCAGACAGTAGGAATCTCTGCCGACCAGCTGGATCTGTCCGACGATATGATCCGTCTGATCATATCCGACTACACCCAGGAGGGCGGCGTGCGCGGTCTGCGCAAACGTATTGAGACTCTCTGCCGCGCGGCTGCGGTCCGCATCGTCAGGGGCAAGGGAGAAAGGGTCACAGTAACGCCTGAAAATCTCCGGGACTACCTGGATATGCATCCTGTATATCACAAAAAAGTCAAGGAAGAAGCAAATCCCGGCATTGTCACTGGTCTGGCCTGGACAGCTGCCGGAGGTGAGATCCTGTATATTGAAACACTGTTTACCAAGGGCAAGGGAGAAATTCTGATCACCGGTCAGCTTGGTGATGTCATGAAAGAATCAGCCCGCATAGCTGTCACGCTGGTGAAATCGCTCTTCCCCGATAAATCGGAAATTTTCGAGGAGAACGACCTGCACATCCACGTCCCGGATGGGGCAACTCCCAAGGACGGTCCGTCTGCCGGCATTACACTGACGACTGCCCTCTCCTCCCTGGTGACAGGAATCCCTGTACCTCCCAATATCGGCATGACCGGCGAAGTGTCGCTTCAGGGCGGAGTCAATCCCATCGGAGGTCTTCCTGAGAAGCTCCTGGCGGCGCAGAGAGCGGGTGTAAAACAGGTCTTTATTCCCGCCGACAATGTGGACGACCTCAGGGACGTTCCGGAAGAAGTCAGGGAAAACCTGGAGATCACACCTGTAGAAGAGGCTGTCCAGGTGCTGCGCAGCCTCGGAATCCTGAAAGAAGCAGTCTGAAAAATTCAAGACCCGTCCCCGGGTCTTGAGCGATGAAGAACAAAATCACCGAAGAAAAAAATCACCGAAGAAAATCACCGGGATATGATGCCGTCCTGCAGACGGCTTACATACTCCGGTGATTTTTTATACTGTGTTTAAAAATCTATTCAGGATTTATTACATATGATGTAAAGGTCAAAAGCCAGGAAAAGGCTCTGAGTCTCGTCAGTATGCACAAACAACCGCAGGACCATTGCGCAGCTCCGAAGGAGATGTTGCGTGCCTGGTACTTGGGCGCTGGTTTTTAGC
>ODAI010501366.1_pt1 | contig 17996 bp, 13 predicted proteins | sample 1539321 | NCBI WGS metagenome assembly ODAI01 (sample SAMN02144231, study PRJEB22623) | gut metagenome | biome: sheep rumen | host: Ovis aries | place: New Zealand | reverse complement strand
GCTTCCCTCGACAGCATTTTGCGGGATTTCGTCCTTTTTTGCCGGCTCAGGAGTCTGCTCATGACTTACGTCCTTTCCGGTTTTACGCGAGGATATATATTCCGAAAGCCTGCGGTCACGATAATCCTCATCGGCGGTATTTCCGCTTTCCGCGGGTTTTTCTGAGGCGGCCTGCGGTTTTGTCCCTGCTTCATCCTCATAGGAGCCTCTCGGAACATATTGCGACAGACGCTCCTCTTCGTTTCCCGAAGAAACCGAAACCGTCACCGGCCTGCCAGCAGTCTTTGCCGTACTGTCATCAAAATCAATATCAAAACCGGGAACAGCCGCTATTTCCGCAAGCAGCCGGTCTATCGACTGTATTCTGTCTTCCGCCTTTATCGCAAGCCCGTGCCTTAAGACCTCATCAAATTCCGGAGTGGACTCAAAGCCAAGTTCCGACGGCATTTTAAGGTTGTCCTCATATATACGGTCGGGTGCATCGGGCGGAATGCTCCCTGTTATGCACTTGTATATTGTGGCACATATTGCATATATATCCGTCCAGGCGCCCTGCTTACCGTGCCTTCTGTACTGCTCCATCGGGGCATAACCGTGCTTTAGCATTACCGACAGGCTCTTCTCATCGGCAAACTCCCTTGCGGCACCGAAGTCAAGGAGCTTGACATCCTCTCCGACCAGCATGATATTATCGGGACTTATATCCCTGTGTATAAGGTTTTTCTCATGGATTTTTTTAAGTGCGCCGAGTATCGGCATCAGAAGGCAAATGGTATTGTAGCTTGAAATTGTGCCTACCTGTTTCAGATATTCCTTCAGGGTAATGCCGTCCAGATATTCCATGACGATATATACCGTATGGTTTTCTTCAAAGAAATCCCTGACTGCCACAACGCCTTTTTCATTGGTAAACTTGGCGAGTGTCCTTGCTTCATGCAGGAAATGTTCGCGGCTCTTCGAAAACAGCTCCATCGCCGATTCGGTGCTTATGCTCTGCACCTCGTTGGAAGCCGTATTGTTCCTGTTTACCATTCCGGCAGGATAGAACTCCTTTATCGCAACGCGGACCATAAGTAAAGTATCCAGTCCGATATAGGTTATTCCGAAACCGCCTTCGCCAAGTACGCCGCCGACCCTGTATCTGTGGTTCAGAACTGCTCCCAAAGACAGGGTGTGCGGCTTGGAAACATAGTCCGAAGGATCCTTTCCGCAGGAAGGGCAGGACGTGCTCCCATCCGGTATTTCATTCATGCAAAACGGACAGTAGTTCATTTTTTCAAACTTCTCCTCTGATGATCACCATGAAAATTTATCGCAGCAAAGCGGTGCAAACACAAGGCTGGTCTCACCCAGCATTATAATGTCGCCGGCGGACAGCTCTACGGGAACCATGACCATCTGTCTGTTTGCATAGACAGGGGTTTTACCGCCTGCGGCGTTGATGAAAAACTTTTTGTTAAGGGGATCGTAGGCCAGGACTGCCTGAATGCCTCTTGATACCGCACGGTCCTGATGCAGATCTATGTCAACCGGGTGCTCTAAATCGGAGCGGCCGATCGTAGTCCTGGTTTCTGTTATCGTAAATACTTTTCCTTTGATTTCGGTATTTACGGCAACCAGCCAGCCGAGTACGAGATTGTCTGCAAGCTCATCGAATATGATCCTTGTAACACCGTCATCATCATTTCCTGCAGCCATTTTCTTTGCTTCCCCTATGCTGCCCGTAAAACTCACTTCATTTATGGCTTCGGTAAGGGATCTCACTTCGGGTTCTTCCGTATTTCCGGGTGTTTTGGCCGGCTCCTCTTTATTCTCGGCGGGCAAAGGTGCGGAAACGGCTTCATCCCCCTCTTTCTGTTCGAAATTTACTTCCGGTCCGGGATTTGGTTCGGCAAATTCAGCCTGAGAAGGTTCGGGGTCTGCTTTGGGTACAGCCGCTTCTGCCTTTTTTTTCGCCGCCGCACAATGCGGGCATACTGCATATTTATCTTCGTCATAATAATGCATGTTTGGACAACGTTTTAATTTCATTGTATTTCCTCCGACAACAATTTATTGGCTGTGTTTTTACACTGTCAGGCTTTTGCTAAACCATGATCACAGCAAGCGTGGTATTATCCACAGCTCCTTCTATTTTCTTAACCGCCTCGATCAGCCTGTCGGCTGTTTCAGCGGACGTTTTGTTCTCATTTAATATTTCTGCGATTTTTTCATCGCCTAAAGACTTATAAAGCCCGTCGGTTGCAAGAAGCAGTACGTCGCCCTCGCACAGTTCAACGGGTTTCATGCTTACATCAACTATGTCGATCCCGCCCATACCTATAAAACTGGCCAGTCTTCCGCCTTTATGTTTCTCAGCCTCATAGGTCTTCTGGTCGATAATGCCAAGTTCAAGCCTCTTTTTCAAAACATAGGCATAATCGTGATCGGTCGTTATCTGCTTAAGCCTGCCCGCCCTTTTGATATAGAGCCTGCTGTCTCCGACCGAAAGCCAATAGAGAGAGAGGTCCTTTATATATACCGAAACGACAGTAGTTCCGCTGGCGCTGCCGAATTTTTCATAAATCTCACGGTCTGTCTTTTCCGCCGCAGCCGTAATGAATTCCGGAAAATCCGTTTTAAATCCTTCCCTGAACCTTGCTGTTAAACTCTCCGCCGCATACTTGGAAGACGAGCCTCCTTCTCTCCTGCTTCCTATCCCGTCACAGACAATGCAGAACAGCCCATTTTCCGTCTCGCAAAATGCTGCCGAGTCTTCCTGGCAGCTTCTTGTTCCTATATAACTTCTTATTTCGCAGTCCACATGCTTCACCCCTTGTTAATAAGCTTAGTCAACCATTACCGCAAGTGCCGTATAGTTATCCATGTTCCTGTCTTTGCCGCTTTCCTTTGCAAGTGCCACCATTTCCGCAAGCCACTTATCTGCCTTTTTGTTCCGTGAAAGCGATTTTTCCATGCTTTCTTCCTCTACTTCCTCCCAGAAGCCGTCGGAACAAAGCAGGAAAGCATCCCCTTCTTTTATTTCAAAATCCGAACGGACAAACCTGACTTCTTCGTTCTCATCCCCGAGAGCACGAAGCAGCCTGTTACGGTCAGGGTGCCTTCTTATCTCATGCTCGCTTATCTCTCCTGCCATGGCAAGCATCTGGGGAACGCTGTGGTCCTTTGTCTGACTGATTATCTTCCCGTTCCTGAAATGATAGAGGCGCGAGTCCCCTGTATGCAGAGCTGTCCCCCTGTTTCCTTCCGTACACAGAACAACCGCAGTTGTCCGCATATGGCTGAGTCTCCGATCCTCAGTCTGTGCTGCCTTAAGCGCAGACTGAACCTTTATAAAGGAATCAGCCGCAAATTCTTCCATTCCCGCAGACGAAACGAAACACTCTTTAAAGCTTTTTACGGCAAGACGCGACGCCACATCGCCCATTCCGTGACCTCCGAGACCGTCACATACTATAAAGCAATGCCTGTCTTTTACCTGAATATGATCGGCGCAGTCTTCATTGACAGCCCTGCTGCCTTTGTCGGTAAATATACTCTGAGTAAACTTCATATCCTGTACCCTGTCGCAATTTCATGCCCGCCTAGTCCGCATCCGGATTCCGGTTAAACTCTCCAAGTGACTTGTCGGTTTTTTCAAGCTGAGCCTTTATGTCAACAAGGGTACTGCACATATTTGAGAGTATATCCGAGATTCCTCCGATATTCCTTCTTATAACGTTGGCATCGTTTATAAAAAGATCCGCGCTCTCGCCCTTCCAGTTTGCGGACAGGTCCTTTATTATCGCTTCATACCTGGTGCTTATCGCGGCATAACGTCTGATAAAATCATCCTTTTTTGCAATGCAGTTGTCAAAAGCCCTGCTGTCTATGCAGATATATTCATTATTGTCATCAGCCATAGTGCACCTCTTAATTCTTTATGATCTTGATCTTTTTAAGTTCATCCGATTCTATATCATAATAATATCCGTCCCCAAGCTCACAGCGGGCAAACTCGTTTCTCAGTTCCTTCGGATCCATTTCACCGAATACCGAGCGGCTGCCCCTGTCGGATACGAACTCGGCAATATTATCAAGCAGGAAAGCCACGGAAATGCTGTTGTTAAGCGAAGACTCGGTATCCCTGTCGTTGTTGCTTATCCTTCTCACATCCGAATATATGAACCAGTACTGCTTTTCCTCCGCAACGGCATTGAGCCTCGGGAAAACATTCTTTAAGAGCTGCGCACCTGCAGTCTGGAAAAGCATCTTGTTCTGAAGTATGAATACAGTCGGAGGATTGCTCTTTTCCTCAAAATTTTTATTGATGACACCCCGTTCAAGCTTTGCGGCATAGCCGTAGCTGTCAAGAAAGCCGTACATTTCTTCAACCGAGGTAAGATAGAACGAGTCCCCTCCTGCCTCATTGTAAAGATCTGTAAGCTGTTTCCTGCCGTCGTCGAAAAATACCAGTCTGTAATCGGGATGGTTTTTCCTTATGGATCTGACGATAAGAGTCAGAAGATTTGTCTTTCCGAAATGCTTTTTTCCGTATATGGCTATCGAATGCGCCTCATGCAAATTCACCGACACCGGGAAATGATCGTAATAGTCAAGTCCAACGACAGCACTGTCGGTTCCGGTATCGCCTTCAAATCCGCCCGAAAGATAATCAAAGAAATTTTTCTCGGTAAGATCCCCGTCAAAAGCTTTCAGTTTTTCTGTCGGAACGCTTACTTCCTTTAATGCCGAAATAAACATCGGAAGATCGTTCTGCTCATCCATGAACGGAAGGAAGAACTGGAATTCCCTCGGCTTTCCGGAAATTATCGTAACTCCTCTTCCGGCGCAGTGCATGGGCTCGCTTATCCGCATTCCGAAAATGTCAAGATATTTGTCTGACGAGCCTTCAAGCGCGAATCGCCTGGTGAAATTTCCTATTATCCTGCCTATTCCTCCCGAAAGATCCGATGCGGTAACTACCACGGACAGACCCTTTCCCAGACCGTCCCTGCAGAACTTTGTCAGAAGATCGTGGTAAGCCGAAAATCTCTCATCGGCAAGAAAAGAATTCAGATTGTCGATCACAAGTATCATCTGGGCAAGTCCTTTAACGGGATTTCCTTCCCAGACTTCATTAAACTGCCTTGAATTCAGCAGTTTCGAATTTTTTTCAAGCTTGCTCTCTATGGTTCTGAAAACACGCCTGACATTTTCCTCATTCGAGCTGTCAAAGCAGGCAGCCACAGTATTTAAATCCCTGTATCCTCCGAGATTGCCTCCGGGATCAAGGATAAATATGTCCCTTTCCTTTTCCTGATCGAGCATTTCATGCATGCGGACCAGAAGAGTTTTTATAAATGTGGTCTTTCCGCTTGCATGGCCTCCGACAAGCATTATGTTTTCTTTTTCGGGACTGACGGTCAGGACAGGCTGTGTCTGATCGTCAAGGTCATCATAAAGACCTATTGCCAGTTCGCTGCTCATTTGTGTTCCTCCCTGAGTTCAAATCTGCCGTCGCGCTCCTCATAAACATTTCCGTTTTCATAGACCAGCCTGCCGGGAAGCGGTTTTTCGAAAATAATATGTACCTTGGGATAGTGTGCGCGGTTTCTGTTATAATAGGTCTTGATAGCGCCTACCATGGCGTTCAGCTGTGTCTCGAGCTTACCGGCTGCCTCAAGTTCTTTCTTGCGGCGTATTGCTTCGATATTATCCTTTTCCGAATAATAGAATCTGGTATAGCTTCCTGTTTTTGAAGCCTCGATCATTTCCATCGGAAGCTCGAAATTCTCCTCGGCAACCGCACCCGCATAACCTGACTGGAAGTATTCAAACTTCGAACCGGTTCCGACAAGCAGGTAAGCCCTGCCGTGTCCGGGCATTGAAGGACTTGCCGCAAGGTCGTTTCCGATCATCTCTTTTGAGGCCTGCCTTGTTGCAACCTTAAGACAGAGCCTTGATTTCGAATTAATTCGGATGTCGTCGGTTATGGCGCCTTCAATATTCTGCGAGATAAGTATGATATGGAAACCGAGGCTTCGGCCGACTCTCGCGATAGTAGTGATCTCGCCGATAAAGTCAACATTGTTGCTTTCGGTCGAGAAACGCTTGAGCTCGGTAAACTCATCGACCACAAGAACCAGATGTGCAAGCAGGTCGTTTTCGGCCTGAGCCCTTATCTCACGTTCTTCCGCCTCGCTTAAAGGCTCCTTATCCTCGCCTCTTAATCTGTTGTTAATTTTCTTTATATGAGAATCTATGTTCCTGCATGCCGAAATATACTGGTCAATGCTGTCAACATGCATTGCATTGAAAAGTATCTTCCTTCTCTTGATCTCGGAACGCAGTGCGTTAAGGAAACGCTTGAGCATATATTCTGCCCCTGTACCGTTTTCGTCTCCGTCAACATCCGTAACAGAACCAACAACGTGCGGAAGTGAACCGATACGTTTGATAAATCCGCCGCCCTTCATATCAATAAGCATAAGGTTCAGTTCATCCGGACGGAACTGCAGACAAAGCCCGAGAAGATAGGTTATTATGGTTTCCGATTTACCGGAACCTGTGGTACCGGCTACCAGCATATGAGGACCGTCGGCATTCTCATGAAGGTCGAGGCAGGTAAATCCGCTTTCGGTCTTTCCGATGGGAACCGATAAAGTCTCTATGACATTCTGCCTCTTTTCTCCCTCCCAGAATGCGGAAATGTCAATATTGTTCTTGTTAAAACCGTAAAGCTCGAAAAGGCTCACGGCAGAAGGCACTTTTCCGTTCTGCGAAATCTTGGAATAGCAGAGCGAAGAAAGTATCTTGGATGTACTGTAAAGCTTTGCCTGCCACTCGGGCGGAATATTGAAGCTGAATTCCCTGCTTCCGGCCTCATCCTCATGCGGTATAAGCTCTGCGGTATGGTCTCCCGTAAAGTTTATGACATGGTCGCAGTACGCCGGAAGGTGTTCCGAATATTTCTTCGGGAATATAAAACTGAGTCCAAGCCTGTTGACATAGGGCTTTCCGTCTTCCGGTGTTCTCGGAAGATACTGGGCCAGCGCATGCTCCTTGATATCATATTCATGATATACAATGAAAACGATATGAGGGAAGCGTATCTCCTTTCCTTCGGAAGATGCCAGTATCTCTGCCCTTTCGTTCATTATGTTAAGCATTGAACTGAATACCATATTGGCATTTGCCGTATCAAACACAAACTGTGCGCGGTCCGGGAAAAGCTCCCTGAAATGGGGCAGGAATTTGAAATTGGCCACAGCATTTTCAATCCTGTCACGATCATCGGTCGGATCGAACATCACGATAAACTGCAGGTCATCGGGCGACTGGTAGAAGCAAAGATCGAAAACCATACGCTGTATAAGCCTTTCGGAGAACAGGCTGTTCTCCGAAACAATACCCAATGCGCCGCAGTTTTTAAAAGAAAACAGCATCGGCGCCAGTTTCATATATTTGTAATGTTCCGAAATATAATTGGGAAGGTTTGAAAGATAATAGGACTCATCCTCTTTTTCATCGTAATCGGGATCGTCGGAAATAAGCACCCTGACCTTGTCAAACTTCATTCTGAAAGAGGTCGATGAAAAAATCTGCTCCTGTTTCGATCCTTCGATCTTAAAGCAGTTTTCCACCATATCGGAAACTCCGAGCCTTACCGTAAGGAAATCCATATCCTCTTTGCAACGGCTGAAGATCTTTCCGCTCACACCGAAAACACTCCGGGACGGATCTTTGTCGTCAAAAAGCTCGTTTACGTCGGGATAGAGTTCGGATAGTTTGGCGGCATCCTTCTGCTGCCTTTCCAGAATGTCGTTTATGGTCTTATTGATATATTTCTCATAGTTGCGTCGCCAGTCGGCAAGTGATTTTTTATATTTTTTCCTTCCGCGAATATAATTAATGACAGACATGACAAGCGTTACGACGCTCATCAGCGAGCTGACAAGAACAGCGACAAAGCCTCTGTTTCCCATCATTGTCCTTGAGATCACCGTAACAGTCACCATTATCACTGTCGGCAAAAGCATAAGAATCAGGTTCTGATCCGGCTTCTGGGGCGGATCTGAAGAAGAAATGATGTGAACCGGCGTATCGTCAAAGCGGTAAAGCACACGCGTACTGATATTGTAATCGGGAAAGCTTATGCCTTTTTCCCTCTGTACAGCCGGATTGAATGCGGGAATGATATCCTTTGTATTTATCTCATAGGAACGATAAGTGCGCGCCGGGTCAAATACAAGCCTTGTCGATGAAATGAAACCGATCTCAACAAGCGTCTTTGACATATCCTCTTCCGTAATCGGGAACCTTCCCCTGTCACTCTTATCGCTGCTGTAAGAATCATTATAGGCTGTAAGGGTCATTTTCCCATACAGCCCGGATTCGTCCCTGAAGGAAACGCTTTCCTCGAATATTTTTCTGCAGGCTGAATAAAACATGTCCTCGCCTTTCTTTGCGAGACCATATTTTATACCGTCAAGAAGCTGTCTTAGCGTAAGATCTCTCAGTACCATCAGCTCGAAAACGAGGCTTTTATCGGTGCCGGGATCGACAAACTGAACTCCGATCAGCAGCTTATTATTTTCCATATGCTCATCCTATCTGTCTTTATATTTCTTGTTTCCCATGAACCTGTCAGGCCAGATCGGACCTGAGTGTTTCCATTATATCATCAACATAAGCAGAAATATCCGGCGCTTCCGGCACATCGGGATACTCCGGCACATTAATTTTTTTCTCCACGGGTTTCACAAACTCAAAATCAACGGGCACCGCAGGCTTATAATCCACAAAAAACTCTGCTTTTTTTACGGGCGAAAGCTCAAATTCCGTATTTCTGAAGTCCGGGACAGTAATTTCGGCCGTTTCTTTCGGCAGCGTTTTTTCCCGGGCAAATCCGGTTGCCGGAATAAACTCCGGCATTGTCTTATTGTCCGGAACCGATATTTCACCCAAAGAAACCTCTGTTTGAACCGGCTCAAATACGAAAGATGTCTCCGCGACTGACGGAAGACCGATATCAGCCTCAGGCGGCTTAATTTCCCCGGTCGAAAAGACTACTTTTGTATTCATTCTTTCCGGAATACCGGCCGCAGGCCCGGACAGTGAAATATCCGCAGCAAGATCCGAAAGAGCCTTCATATCAGCCTGAATCCGTGCGCCCTTAAGCCCTGCTCCGAGCATTTCCAGATCAAGAAGATCCTCATTCTTCAAAGGCTCAGCCTCTGTTTTCTTCGAAAACGAAAACAGTTCTTCCGCGGGAAATCCCCCGGATGCATCGAGCGCAGGTCCCGGAACCCGAATTTCGTCCCTTATTTCTGCCTGCTCCGAAAACGTGGGCGGAACAAAGGCTTGGGTTTTTGCTACCGCAGGCAGTCCGTCTGCCTCTGCCGTTATCTGCGGTATCGAAAAATCAGGCATGGCGGCAGGCTCCGCCCCAAGCTTTAAATCTACTTCCACGGACCCGACTTCCGGAGCGGTATATGAAAGCTCCGGCTTGTCAATCTCCATTTCCATATACTGCCTGATGCGCTCTTTTGCCTTTTCGTCTGCCTCTTTTTCGGCCAGCAGTACAGAGGTCATCTCATATTCAAACAGAGCCTTAGCCTTTTCAATATTCATATCATAAAGCATATCCTGCTCGTTTTCCATAAGCACCTCACCTTGTAACTCGTTGCTCCCTTTACATCAGCCTATCGGGAATATTGTCCGCAATAGACTGGTCTGCCTTTTCCATCTGCTCGGCATCGGCCGAAAGGAGTGCTGCAAGCGCCGAAACTATAGAAGGCGCAGTAGAATCCATATATTCATTAACGGGACCTGAGATAAATGCAAGCATTTTGTCCTTGCTGGCTCCTTCCCATCCCGAAACCGCATCGGCAAAATCCTTCTGGAAAGTTGCCGCAGCGCTCTTATATCTGGCCGCAATATCTTCAATCTTTGCAACCGCCGCTCTCATTTCATCAAATCTGTAAACTATATCTGCCATAGCTTTTTACTCCTTTTCTCCGGTATAAATTATGACTGTGCCTTGGTAGGATCGCGGTTGATCTCTCCAAGCTGGGGATCGACTGTATCGAGCAGCTGGGTCTTTATGCTCTCAAGCATATTGTTAATGCCTGCGGCAAGTGACTGCTCTGGTGCGATCAGATTGTCAACTAATGCGGGGGTTGCCTTGGTTTTGAAAAATTCAACAAAACCGTCTGATGCATCTCCCAAAAAGTTTGATGCTGTAAGCTGGCTTACGATGGTGTTGAGCTCATCATAAAGTCCCTGTACAGTAGTCTGATAGGTCGTTACGCTTGCTTTTGCGTTAACTATTATCGCGCTGCTAAGAATTGATGCCATGATTAGATGCTCCTTTCAAATTAAATATCTTCATGTCTGCCTCCGCAGACCGTTTTTCATTTTATTCCGACATATAATCAATCAGCTGCCGGTATTCTTCAAATACACTCTGGTATCCGTTTTTGGCAAGCTCGAGGTTTTTTATCACCTGTTCTATTACTATTTCCTGCTCGATAAGAGGTTCAAGAACAAAAATCCTGCATGCATTTATAAATTTTCTCCCGGCAGGAGTATCATAACCTCGGATAAGGATTGTCAGCATGTCGCCCACATCCTTGTGCAGCTTATAGATATCGCTGATGAGTTCATGAAACTGTTCCACAGATCTGGAAAAAGCTTCTTCGTCGATTATAATGTCCTTTTTTATGTTGCTTAATGCGGTAATGTCTCCGATTCCACTCATTTAAACACCTCCCGCTGTCAGTTTTTTTCCGAATCTTGCCTGCATTCCCCGATGTACTTCTCCACCAAAGCCTTATCGTCCGAATCAAGCAGTTCGGCAAGTTCCGCCGCCTTATCATATTTTCCGGTCTCGGCATACATCCTTGCCCTGAACAAAAGCGCATAGTTTGAGTTTTCGTTTCTCTTTATGGTCTCGTTCCTGAAATATGCAAGCTCTCTGTCATATTTATCCAGAGCTTCTTTCTCCGTGAAACGCTTGCCTTCTTTTGCAAGCTGCAGCATTGTAAATGCCTCGGCATAGTGTCCGAAGAAGGAATAATAACCGTCACGAGCTCCGTTTTTCACCTTAACCGCATATTCATAGGCCTTCTCGAAATCATTTTTCGCAGAATAACAGGAAAGCAGCATATAATTAACCCTTGCGTTAAATTCCGCATTGTTTTCGATTGCCGCCTCTTTCTCAAGTTCTGCGATTTTTTCCGGAGTAGGCAGACCGAATTTCACGGGATCCAGTCCGTCCGGTATATCGTCAAAGGTTCCTTCGGGATATACTCTCACGGGATTGCCGTTCTCGTCATAGTTTACCTCTGCAAGCTCGCCCAGGTCTTCGGAAACGGCGCCTTCAGAGATCAGCGCATCCATCCTCTGCATATCCTGTTCGCGAAGCGCATCGATTTCGGCGGGATCCACCGTAATATCTGCCTTATCTGCGGGGGCTGCTTCCTTTTTCCCGGCATTTTCGGCCGTTTCAGGTTTCTCGGCAAGCAAGGTCAGCATATCAATTGCCTCATCCAGCTTGTCAAGCTTGATACAGAGCTCCGCAAGAGAAAGAATCAGCTCGTTTTTCTGACGTATATCCCCGAGGGGACTGACCACCAGCTCGCTCAAAAGTTCGTAGGCCTTACTGTTAAAGTCTCCGTCTTTATCTGCGGGACTTCCTGCGGCAGTCTGGTAGAAATTTGCCCTGCTCACATCCACCGCAAACTGTCCGGCCTCATCCGTTACTGCATATTTCACCGCATCGTCAAGAGCCTGTGATGCTTCATCATATTTTTCCTCAGCCATAAGGAGATTGAAATGCGACATATAAGCCCTGAGCTCCGAAGGCGCAAGCGCTACCCACTTAACTGCACACATATCGGCCTTTTCAAAATCCATAAGTCTCACATAAAGCTGCAGTTTTGCGGTTATGATATCGATATCGAGCGAAGCCGCCCCGGTTTTGTCAAGGTCCTCATATTTCTGGTAATTGATAAGAGCTGCCTTATAGTCCTCTTTGATGGTGCACATAAGCGCAAGCTGATAAAATATCCTTGCCCTTACGTCCGGCGAACAGGGTTTTACGGAGGCAAGAGTGTAATATTCCATGGCTTTGCTGACATCTCCTTCAAAGAAGTAGGCATTTGCCATGTTGAAAAGATTGTCTCCGTTTCCCGGCTCGGTATCTATTGCTTTCTGAAAATAGTGATATGCCTTTTTGAATTTACCGGACGCCACCAGGGACGCGCCGGCGCGGGACAGAGCATAGACATCCTTGGGAGCAGCTTCCAGAGCCTTATCATACCATTTAACCGCACTTTCAAAATTTTCATTTGAAAAAGCTATGTCCGCATTTGAAATTGCTTCTTTATAGGTCTTAGTATCCAATTTGGTCACCTCGTATATATTGGTTTATATTATTGTCAAATCGCTCCAAAGCTTACACCGGGAAATCCTGCGCCGGGCATTCCGCCAAGGGATTCGGACAGTTTTCCCAGAACATTGTTTATATCATTTACAGAACTTAACTGGCTTCCCAGCGCTGTTGCAAAATCGGAAGAGCAAAGGCTCCTGAACGCTTCGCCCGAAGTATCGATTATGGAATTCATCGTTCCTCCGATGATTCCCGATGCCTTACCTCCCAGCTCGCTCAGCAGATCCGGTACACTGCCGATACCCGAAAGATCCGGAAGTCCGAGAGAGTCCGCCAGGTCGGAAAGTGCCGAAACACTTGGCATCTCAATGCCCATCAATGAACCGATCTTTGCAATGTCTCCTTCGGCGATCGCGTTTCCGAGCCTGCTAAGGTCACCGGTATCTACTCCGATCATTTCACCGATCTTAGCAATATCCGGAGCATCGATTCCGAGAAGATCGCCCAGACCGTTAAGGTCGCCTCCTGTAAGCGCATCCGCAAGACGTCCGAGTTCACCCGTATCCACTCCAAGCATCTGACCAAGGCTTGTGATATCCGGAATATCCATTCCGACCACATCGGCTATCTTTGAAAGGTCTCCGCTTGAAATCGCATTTGCAAGATTTGCAAGATCGCCGGTATCCACGCCAAGCATTTCGCCAAGCTTCGAAATATCGGGTACATCCATTCCGATTACATTTGCTATCTGATTGATGTCGCCGCTTGCTATTGCTCCCGCCAGTTTCGAAAGATCGCCGGTATCCACGCCGAGCATTTCACCGATCTTTCCGATATCGGGCACATCCATTCCGAGCACATCCGCGATTTTCGATATATCGCCGCTTGAAATAGCCTCCTGGAGTTTTGCGAGGTCGCCTGCATCAACTCCGAGCATGTCGCCTATCTTATCGAGGCTTGCGTCAATTCCGAGATAGTCCGCGAGCTTTCCTATATCTCCGCTTGAAAGGGCATCGATCATACCCCTTACTTCTCCCATATCAACTCCGAGCATATCGCCGAGCTTCGTCAGATCCGCATCTATTCCTATGACATCCGCAATCTTGCTGATATCTCCGCTCGCTATCGCAGAAACAAGGCTGTTTATTTCGCCTGTGTCAACACCGAGCATTTCGCCGATCTTGGCAAGACCTGCATCTACGCCGAGGACGTCCGCGATCTTTGATACATCGCCGCTTGCTATTGCTCCCGCAAGATCCGCAATGCTTCCGGTATCAATTCCGAGCGCCTCTCCGATTCCCAGAAGATCTGCCGAATTGGCTCCTATGATCTCGCCGATCTTTGCAATGTCGCCGTTTGCAATTGCGGTTCCGAGATCGCCGAGCACACCGAGGTCAACTCCGAGCGCCTCTCCGATCTTGGCGATATCCGGCGTTCCGATTCCAAGCGCCTCGGCTACTTTACCGACATCGCCCGCGATTATCGCCTCGCCAAGCTTTTCAAGATCCGCATTTCCTATTCCTATTGCTTCGCCGAGCTTCTCAAGATCCACCGAATCAAGACCAAGTGCAGAACCCAGGTTTTTAAGTTCTTCATAGTCAAGTCCGAGTGCGTCCGCTATGCTTTCAAGGCTTAAGTTATCGAACAGCTCCGAAAGGCCTATTGCATCCGAAAGCGTCGAAAGCCCGTTTCCGAGGATTTCCTTGATATTATCGGAGCCCAGGAGATTTCCAAGCACTGTTTCCCCAAGATTTTCCGCAAATTTCGAAGGATCTTTTATTATTTCAATGACATCACTTATATCATCTATTCCTATCGCGCTCAGGCTGTCAAGTCCGAGGGCTCCGAGAAGTCCTTCCTCCCCGAACAGCCACGCGGTCGATTCTTTTATGTTGTCAAACAGCTCCATGGCCGTCTGCCCGAAAGAAGTATCGCAAAGATAATCCACCGCCGCGGAATATAATTCTCCAAGCTGATCCATTATGAAGTCCCCGGCAAGATCAAGCACACTGCCGGCAAGGCTTCCGAGTATATCTTTTCCGGTATTCTCGATAAAATCCGAGAAGAATCCGCTTAATGTACCGTGCTCCGCCAGATATTCCGCGCCCTGTATAAGCATCTCTCCAAGGAATTTTGCGGCTCCCTCGGCCAATATTTCTGCCGCCTTGCCGAATATTGCGGAACCGGTCGCGCCGGTAATAATTCCGCCGATGCTTCCTGCCGCACCTGTGATGGCACCCGTTACGGCGCCCATGAAGAAAGCATTTCCCGCGCTGTCGAATATTTCCCCGAATGATTTTCCCTGTGCAATTCCTGTTACAACCGCCGCCGCTGTGCTTGTCAGGGCGGCTGTCAACGCAGCCTCGGCCGCCGCGGCAAATATCGGCGCCGCCGCGCCGCCTGTCACCACGGACAGTGCAAACAGCCCGGCGATCAGAATTGCACCGGCTACGATCTTTAATATCGCCTTGTAGTGTTTCTTTATGAAGTTGACAGTGGCATGCCAGGCTTTTTTAATGCCTTTCCAGATGGCTTTAAAACCATCTGCTATAGCCTTGCCTATACTTACAAAGAAATCTCCTATTTTCTGATACCATTTCTTTTTCTTCGGAGGATGGTATTCGGCCCAGGGATGTCTGTTGTAAAACTCGGCCTGCTGAATCTTCATGGCCTGGTAAACACTCCTGTCGGTATTAACCGTGTTTACCACAAAGTTCGCAAACCTCTTACCGATGTCATCGATTCTTTCACTGACAGCTTCTTCATTGCTCTGAATCCTGTGTTCGATGCATTCTTTTGCTTCCTGCATCGTATTCGAGCTTTCCGGATCTTCAGTGATATCCTCAAGCAAACTTTTTGTATACTTGAAAGAATATACTATTTTATTGTGTGAACTTGTCAGGTTAACCATGGATTCAAGAAGACTGTCTATTTTCTTCTTTGCCTTTTTTCCACTTCCTGTCGCATAAAATTCAAGTCGCACTGTTTCTCACCTGCTTTCACCAGAGCATCGTCATTAAAGATATTTCTTATAGTGTTCCATTTCGAATGCACATTGATCCATGGTCTTTTTGTGTTCCTTCATTTCGTCATCACAGGAGAATCCTTTTTTTACCATGTCCTGATAGTCACCCGAACCATTCCTTACCTGTTTCATAAGCGTGTCGATCAGGTCTCTTACCCTGTCAAGCTCCGCTCCCAAAAGCGCTTTTGCGCGGCTTGCATCTGCGTCATAGTCAACATACGGAGAATAAACCGCTTTTCCAAAACCCGGTTCCTTAACCCCGCTGCATACTATACATTCCTTTAATTCCGCAGCAAACGAGATCTGTTCAACCCTGAAAAGGAGTATATCATGGTCAACGCCCGACTCTTCCGAACTAAGTGACCGGGCTGCTCTTCGAAGCTTGATTTCCAGATGCTGTAAATCCCTCAGCCTGTCTTTAGCGGAATTATAGTCTTCAAACAGTGTCTTGGCATCGGCCACATACTGATCCCTGAGCTTTGATATGCGCAGATATTCTTCTGCCGCATTGTCATATTTCTTTTTGGCGGCATCATATGCCTCCTGTGCTTCCTGTTGTGAAGGGTTTGACCAGCTCATGTGACGACCTCCTCCCGCTGCTCTCATAGACCATATATATGATTCACTCATCAAAAGTCAGATAGTGGATTATTGTAAAAAAACCACCATTTTGATTATAACCACAATGCGACAAAGTGTCAACATATTTATGAAATTTGGATTAATTTTTATGCATTTTGTACAAAAAATGGAATGCGACAATCATTTCCCGTAATTAACATCTATGACAAAGTGCGCACATACAAAAAACGCTGCAGGCACGAAACCTGCAGCGTCTTTCATATGTAATTACTCTGTTTTACCGTTCTTTCTTCTTTTTTACTGCCGCATATGTAAACAATACAGCTGCCGAAAGCATTATGAGCACTTTCAGTACAAGAGCGGTGTCGTCTCCGGTATTTGACTGGTTCTTACTTTCGGGAGGATTCGTATCGGTATTCACCGGAACATCAGCAGCTTTGCTCTTGGGGATCACTCTTGTCTCCATATGCTCGCCATTATTGCTGCAGACTCTCTTTTCAAGTCCTTCTTCAGTTTCTGTGGCAGGCTTTATTACCTTCCACTCAAGCCATGCATGGCCGTAAGCATCTACTTCCTCATCATAGGATGCGTCTTTGATGCGGCAGGAGAAAGTTTTGATTCCCTTATCCTCACAGCCCGGTTTCTTTGTGATCACTCCGTCATCCCAGTCATGATCTGCTGTCACGGTTCCGATTACCGCAAAACTGTTGCCTCCTTTTGTAACAATCCCCGTATCTGAAGTTTTTCCGACTTTTGAAGACCTAAACGACCTTAAGTTTACTCCGAACAGGCTCATTGTCCTCATATTGCTGCTGTCAACACTGACATAATCTTTAGCCTTATCGCCGTTCACATAAACCTTCAGATTCTTTGAGAACCATACAGGCTCTCCCTTGTTTGATGTATCACAGCTTATAACGAAAGTATAATCATTCTCACCGTAAATGGTTCCCATAAAGAATTGTACCATCGTATCGTATCTTATCTCAGCTACGGGAGTCTCACTGGTTATCCATGCCGCAGATGCATCGATACCGGGCGTTTCACAGCTGACTGCCGGCTCATTTGTCATTTCAAGCGGAGCTGCCGCCGCATCTTCATGATCGCTCAGTCTCGCATATTGTAACTCGGTACGAAGCAGTTCGGGACTGATCTCTCCTCCGTTTGCAAGTTTGACTTCTTCGCCGCAGATGGGAACCTCAACAGTCAGGTTAACCTCATCTATAAGCTTGCCCCACTTTGCGTAATAATCGATATTTCCGTTTACCAAAGCGACATTATCGCCGAGAGCGCTTGTATAACTCATTGTGAATTCCGGATCACCGTACCATCCCATGAATACATAACCGTCTTCCCTGGGTCTTCCTTCGCCCGAAGCCTTATCAAGCAGCATTTCGGGTGCAAAGTAAAAATCATTCGGAACCTCGACAGACTTATCTTCCTGTCCGCCGTGGCCGTTATAATGAATGGTAAGAGTCGATGTTTCGGGATTTCCCAAAACAAACGGAAGATCCGCTTCTACTGTGTTGCCTTTCAATATCTGTTTGGGCCAGTAAGTGTTTGCCTTCTTTCCGTTAATAGTGGCGCCGTCAACGGAATATGTCAGTTCATTCTTCTCATCATAGCTGTAATTAAACGTTTTTCCATCCTCAGCTCTTACAACTACCGAAAGGAAATAATACCTGTCATTCTCAAAAACAGTTCCGTCTTCTTTGCAGCAATAGTCGGCCTTCTCAACAACAAAGCCATCGGGAACAGTTACCTTGTCTTTAAAATCCTTGGGTATTGCAGCTCCGACCGTCGGGAAAACGCTTTCATCAACTGTAATATCAATGGTTCCCGCATCTACTGTATCGGCAAGCGCAGGATAAATATCCACATCTTCAGTCAACGATCCGCTGAAATCGAAAGACACATCGCTGTCCTCTGTCTTCCAGTCAACTATTGCCTTGCCGTTTACAGGTTCGGGATATTTAATGGTCGAGCCGTAATTGTAATATGCCAGTCCTCTCG
>ODAI011980427.1_pt1 | contig 17997 bp, 16 predicted proteins | sample 1539321 | NCBI WGS metagenome assembly ODAI01 (sample SAMN02144231, study PRJEB22623) | gut metagenome | biome: sheep rumen | host: Ovis aries | place: New Zealand | reverse complement strand
TACAAGAAAATGCCTTTCTGGAGAAAAATAAAAGTTTGTAGTACACAGTAAAGTAATCGAGAACGCTGGAACGGCGGTGACAGCAAGGAAAAAGGAAAATCGGAGTCAAAGTTGGGTTATGTAAAACATGCGACCAACGCTGAATGGATTTGTTTGCCATAGCAGCGTTTGGGCACAATATCTCTCCTTCTTCCATGAGTGGCTTGATATAGCACATATAGCACATTAGGAACAGGCATTAGTAATGGCAAAGTACAAACATTACTAATGCCCCACATCCATCCATATTCAATCGCTTACTTTTGTCAATGTTGATGTTTCGGTGTAAAGTTTACCGCCATGATTAACAACCTCCTTAAGAATCATGGTGCCATCATTATATGATTCGAAAATGCAGTTAGTACGACCTTCTTCACTATCAGGGTATTTCCAACGTGTGCACAGCAGATTGCCATCAATGAAGAACTCGGCATACTCTGCCTCCACTGGCACCCACTGTCCATCGATGAGTTCATATTCGATGTTCGTGCCATCGGTGAGGTATTTCTCACAGAAGGGGCGCGGTACGAATCCTGGCTCGTCGCTGGTGATGGTTCCCTCCCAGCGTCCGATGAAGAGGGGAGCGTAATCGGTGTGAACCTTGGTGCAATGCAAGCGGTAGGGGCCGATGGCTTCGATTACCTTACCGCCCCGCATGGTGGTGTACATGCTGGTGTAATACAGGTCTTCGTCGGTGACGCTGATGTCGGTATATTCTTCCACCGTTGTTATGTCGTCCTTTTGCATCGTCAGCGTGAGTTTGTTGCCATCAATCTTCACATCGGTAGGCTGCTTGTAGGCCCACAGGCCGTACCTTTTCAACGAGGTGCTGATGTAGGCCTTCAGCGTTGTCCCTTCCATAACGAAGGTGGTAATCGACGCTTCATCTGTCCCTACCATTTTGTCATCGGCTTCATTGTAAAGCCACTTGCCGACCAACTTTTCGGTCAGCTTGCTGTTATCTACTTCAGCATTGTCATCGTCGTCCGACTTACACGATGTGAACACACTTGCGCAGCATACAAGGGTGGCAGCGAGCATCCAAAAGAAAATCTTTTTTTCCATCTTGTTTATTTTATTATTGTTAATAGTCATCATGAAAGTTATCGATTATATCCTCAATTATGTTTCTTTGTAGCATTAATGAGAGTCAAACCCACTACCAACTATCATCTTTTTAGAACTTTTATTCCCAAACCGCCACTTCACTCGTACTTCACCGTCTGGCCAGGCTTCCCGATGCTGATGAGGTGGGAAGCCCCCCAAATGACGAGGGAGGAAAGGAGGAAAGTGGCAACATTAACCGCAAGGATGAGAAGCCAATTGAACTGGATGGGCACGGCGTCGATGTAATAGACTGTGGGGTCGAGCGCAACGAGATGGAACTGTTGCTGAAGCCAGCAAAGGAGCAAGCCGGCAAGGTTGCCCCACAGAAGCCCCTTGCCTACGAGCATGACGCTGAAATGGATGAAGATGCGACGCACGGAGGCATTGGTGGCACCAAGCACCTTGAGGGTGCCAATCATGACAATACGCTCGAGCATGATGATGAGCAGACCGCTTACAATGGTAAAGCTACTGACGAGCATCATGAGAATCAGGATCATGACTACATTCATATCGAGCACTGCCAGCCATGCAAAGGTGTGGGCGGCAAGGTCCTTGATGCTGAATACACCGTAGGTGACACCATTGCGGTCAACTCCATGATGCAGAAACTGGAGCTGGCGATTGATGTGGTCAACTTGTTCGAAGTCCTTTACGGCGATTTCAAGCCCAGAGGACATTTCGGCATCCCAGTTATTGAGCTTGCGCACCGTGTAGATGTCGGTGATGACATAGTTTTTGTCATAATCGTTCATGTTGGTGGCAAAGATGCCTGCAATAGTAAAACGACGCGCACGCATGGCTTCCTCGCCCATGAAATAAGCAAAAATGCGGTCGCCGGTCGTCACTCCTAACTGGCTGGCCACTTTTTGGGAGAGCAGAATCTGGTTGGTAGATTGCTTGGAGGAGAAGGGGGGCATTTCCCCCTCAATGAGCGAACTGCGCAGGAAGGAAAGGTCATAGTCTTCGCCTACTCCCTTGAAAGTGAGTCCACGAAAGTCCTCTTCGGTTTTGAGAATGCCTATCTTTGTGGCAAAACGCTGAATGTGCGCAATGCCCCCCACACTCTTCACCTTGCGGATGAGGGTATCGGTGGTGAGCACGGGCAGCACCTCGTAGCGTTGGTTCTGGGTGAGGCTGAGCACCTGAATGTGGCTTCCGAAGCCAATGACCTTGCTGCTCACCTCATGCTTGAAACCGAGCACTACGGCAAGGCTGACAAGCATGACTGCCAACCCGATGGCCACGCCGAGCATGGCTATGCGGATGGCAGGGCGGGAAAAGCGTTCCCCCTCTGCGTGGTTGTCGGCATAGATGCGCTTGGCTATGAAAAGTTCAAAGGACAAGAGGCAAAACGAATTTTGGGGTGGTTAACGCTTCACACTAATTCACCCTTCCGGGGTAAGCCTCCAGTGCTTTGCGGAGCACGAAGAGAGCACGGAGCAAGTCTTCCTTCTTGAGCACGTAGGCAATGCGTACTTCGTTCTTACCCGCTCCGGGAGTGGTATAGAAACCTGAGGCTGGCGCCATCATCACGGTTTCACCCTCAAAGTTGAAATCGGAAAGACACCAGGCGCAGAACTTTTCGCAATCGTCAACGGGCAGTTTCGCTACGGTGTAGAAGGCTCCCATGGGAATGGGCGAATAAACACCGGGGATGCGGTTCAGACCGTCGATGAGGCACTTGCGCCGCTCTACGTATTCGTCATACACATCGCGGCTGTACTCCTCAGGCGCGTCAAGACTGGCTTCGGCGGCAATCTGCCCGATGAGTGGGGGTGAGAGGCGTGCCTGGCAGAATTTCATGACGGCCTTTCGGATTTCCTCGTTCTTAGTGATGAGGGCACCAATGCGAATGCCACATTCGCTGTAGCGCTTGGAAACAGAGTCGATGAGCACTACGTTTTGCTCAATGCCTTCAAGGTGGCAGGCCGAGATGTAGGGCGAGCCGGTGTAGATGAATTCGCGATAGACTTCGTCGGAAAAGAGATAGAGATCGTACTTCTTCACCAAGTCGCGTATCTGGTTCATTTCGCGGCGCGTATAGAGATAGCCCGTCGGGTTGTTGGGGTTGCAGATGAGGATGGCACGGGTGCGCTCGTTGATGAGTTCCTCAAACTTCTCCACTTTAGGAAGGGCGAAACCTTCCTCGATGGTGGTGGCAATGGTGCGGATGACAGCTCCTGCCGAGATGGCAAAGGCCATGTAGTTGGCATAGGCAGGTTCGGGCACGATGATTTCATCGCCAGGATTGAGGCATGCCAGGAAGGAGAAGAGTACAGCTTCTGAGCCTCCTGAGGTGATGATGATATCGTCAGCAGTGAGGTTGATGTCGTACTTGGCATAGTAGTTCACCAGCTTTTCGCGATAACTGCGGTAACCTTGCGATGGGCTGTACTCGAGAATCTTTCGGTCAATGTTCTTGATGGCATCGAGTGCCACTTGAGGAGTGGGCAGGTCGGGCTGTCCAATGTTGAGGTGATAGACTTTGATGCCGCGCTTTTTGGCGTTTTCGGCAAGCGGAGCCAGTTTGCGGATGGGCGAACTGGGCATTTCGGTGCCACGTATGGAAATTTTGGGCATATCTGATGAGTAAAAATTTGATTTGTCTTGTCAGTTATTTGCTAATAAGCATGCAAAGTTACAAATTTCTGACGGCACATATGCGCTATGTCAGAAACTTTTTGCGGTTTGGGGCATGAAAAACTTCAATTGCGAGGGAAAATGAGGGCTCAGATAGCTTACATCCTTTTCCGCAGACCGGCAATGGTTTGTTCGTCCTGCGGAAGCGTGAGGATGAAGCGTGCACCAGCCTTGTAGGTGGTGTCGAGTGTGAAGGTGCCACCAAGAAGTTGAGCTGAACGGCTGATGAGAGTAAGTCCGATGCCAAGCCCTTCGCTAAAGTAATCGAGCTTCAGGAAAGGAATGAAGATGCGATCCACATCTTCATCGGCAATGCCGATTCCTGTGTCGGTGATAGTAAAAGTGAGGCTCTTGTCGGCATTCTGACAGACTTCGAGGGTGATGGTGCCCTGTTTGGTGAACTGGTTGGCATTGTCAAGAATCTGCTTGAGCATGCTGGGGAAAGCCGTGGTGTGGGTGTAGATGGGCAGAGAATCGGGCAAGGATGTAATGAATTCTTTTTTGACCGTTTCTGGACATTTGAGTTTGACTCGCTCTAAGACCTCACGGCAGATGGCGTTGCAAGCGAAGGAGCCGTTGATTTCCACTTTGTTTTCTTTCTCCAAGATGGAGGCAGCCATGAGTTTATCCACAATGCCTAAGAGGTTCTGTGCATTTTCCTGCATGGCATCGAGAATCAGTTCAAGCTCTTCGGGCGACACGTCCTTGAGTCCATCGCGGATTACTTGAGCGAAGCCGATGATGATGTTGAGCGGTGTGCGCACCTGGTGGGTGAGGTCTTGCATGAAGGCGGTTTTCTTTTCCAGTGCCAACTGCACCCGCTCGTTGGTTTGTTGCAGTTCGTTGTTGCGGCGCTCTATTTCAGCATTCACGCTGCGGATGTCCCGGATGTAGCCTGAAATGAACTGCTGCATGGAGCAGAAGCTGTTTTGCAGCAGACCCACAGCGTCGATGCGATCGCTCTTTTCCATTGGCTCATCGAAGTTGCCAGCGGCTATGTGCCGTGCACGATGGGCCAGTTCGTTGACTGGTTCGATGGCTCCATTGACTATGCGGCTGCAGAAGAAGAGCATAAGCAATAATCCTCCAATGATGATGCCCAGCACAATATAGAAGAGGCGATTGTAACCTCGGAAAATTTCGTTTTCAGGATAGACAATGGCAAGGCTCCAACCAGTTTGAGGCAGTTGATGGTAAAAGACATAGCATGCTTCGCCATCGAGCATCAGGCGGGTCATCCCTTCCTCGCCTTTCAACATGGCATTGCCCAAGGCGAAGATGTCTGCTTCGTAGTCGGGATCACGATCGGTAAAGATGGTCTCGAAAACCAGTTTGGTGGAGTCGGGATGAACGAAAAAGTTTCCCTCCTTGCCAAGCATGAAGAAATAAGAGTTTTCGGAGGGTTTGTTCGACATGACAGACTGGGAGAGCCACTTGAGGGATATGTCGGTGGAAATGACGCCGATGAAGTTGCCGTCAGCATCGTAAAGCGGTTTGCTGTAAGTGGTGATCATCTCTTGCTGATACACGTCGTCGAGATAGAAATCGTAGAAGGGGTCAACCCAACCCGCCTGGCGAGTGTGCTTGGGAATAGTGTACCAATCCATGTCAAAGTAACGGTACTCTTCCCCTCCCTCTTGTTCCACCTCTATGCTGTCGCCTTCATGCCCAGCATAAATGGAGTAGTATTCTCCCTTTTCTGGAAAATAGTAGGGTTCAAAAGCGATGGAACAACCGTTGAAACGCGGATTAAGTTCGATGATGCGGCGCGCGTAGTTGACCACGGAGTCGGGGTTGATGTGAGTGCGCACTAACCACTCCGTGTTGCTGGTGGCAATCTCCACTTCATTGAGCACCTCTGTAATGCGCAAACTGGTGTTGTTAAGTACTTTAATGGCTCGTTGCATGGCATCATCACGAACGTAGTTTCTTGACTTGACATACATGAATCCGAGCGAGATGATGAATGACAAGACCGCAAAGAAGAACACCCAGAGAGAGAGTCTCAAGGAGAGGGAATGCCGTATTTTGACGATTGGATTAATCATTTTCGTGGGTTTTCTTCGTTTAACGATGCGGCACCATTGCCATTCTCTTTTGCTTTTTTAGCCTTATCAGTCCAAGCCACAGGAACACCGTTCTGAGAGGCATCAAGTATCTTGTTCAGCAGGTCGGTCACCACCTCTGTTTCGCGAAGCATGCGGTCAACGTGCTCAGCCATATCTTTTTCGGAATAGTCCTGATAGTTTTCACGAATGATGTCATTCTCGGCAGCGATGATGCTGACGGGCTGCATCATCTGGTCGGTCATGTTCCCAATCACGGCCGATTTTGTACGGTCATCCTCGCGCACCATTTTGTTGGCCCGCAACAATTCTGAATTACGTTCTTGCAGGATGTCGGTGGAATGACGTATCTCAGCAATGTAGTCAGACAGCGACTTCTGCATCATGGAGAAGCTATGCTGCAAGTGGCCCACTTCGTCACGCCGGTGGCTATCGGGAATGTGGTCGTTGAAGTTTCCGTCGGCTATGTGCTGGGTCGAAAGAGCCAGCTCCTTGAGAGGACGCAGGTTCATGCGGATGATGGTGATGCAGAACACAAACAGGAGCACAAGGCCTGTGATAGTGATGAACATTAGGCTCTGTTGTAAGCGGTTGTAGGGTTCAAATATGTCTTCTTCCGGACAAACAATAGCCACGCTCCAATCTATGTGGGAGAAGGGACGGTAGAAGACGTACTCGGTCTTACCATCATGTTTGAACACCTTGTAGCCCGTTTCGCCCGAAGTCATAGCCTTGCCTAAAGCTGTCAGGGCTGAATCGGGTTCTTCAAGTGTGGGGGTGAAGATGGTTTGATAAAAAAGCTTGGTGGAGTCAGGATGGATGAGGTAAGTACCTCCCTTGCCCACCAGCATGCTGTAGGAATGCGGGAAAGGTTTGGTTTCCGAAATGGTTTTGGAGAACCAGTTGAGGGCTATATCTACCGAAAGGACACCTACATTCTCGCCCCACTTGTTGCGGATGGGCTGGCAGAAAGAAGTAATGATATCATCCATCAAGATGCCCCCCGTATAGTCTTCACGGAATGGCTCCACCCAATAAGGGCGATTGAGCAGCTTGGGGATAAGGTACCAGTCCATGTAGTAGTATTCGTATAGTTCATTGCCCTCCTGCTCTGTCTCAATGGAGTCACCATTATTATAGGAATAGGCTGAGAAAAACTGACCTTTCTCAGCAAAGTGGTAGGGTTCGAAAGCAATGGAGCAACCATTCAGCTGGGGGTTGTTCTCCAGAATGGTACGGCTGAAGGTGAACATCGAGTCGGGCGGGTCCATGTGCTGTTCCACCAGCCACTTCATGTTGTTAGCTGCCACTTCCACATCGTGCAGCGTGTTTTCCACACGAAGCAACGTACCCTCCAAGGTCTGCGCGGCCTTCTGCATGGCCTCCTCTTTCACGGCAAGGCGCGAATAGTAAAACATGATGCCAAGAGCCGCCATGAAAAGCATCACCACAAACACCATTACCCAAAAACTGAGTTTGGCTGCCAACGACTTGCGAATGTATGTGATGAACTTTTCCATGTATGCACTTTCACTATTTCAGGTTCTTGCCCATCAACTCCTCGTAAGTCACTTCTCGGTCAATGCGATGATTCTCCATCATCAGGCGCGAAGCTTTCTTCACCATGTCTGGGCGCACACGAAATTCGCGCTTACCCGAATGAGGGTCGAGCTGAAGTTTGAAAATCTCTTGCATCTGCAGCCGCTGCAAAACGCGGTTGGTTTGGACATTATTTGTTCGCACATATTTCATCACGATGTCCAAAGCCTGTTCTGGATGGGCAGCAGCCCACTCCCACCCTTTGCGACTGGCTGCGGCAAATGCTTTGCATTGAGCAGGGTGGCTTTCGTAGTAGCTTTTCTTCACATACACGCCATTCTCCTGAATGTTGTAGCCATGATCCTTAAATCGGAAGATGCTGCTTTCGGGCATGTCGAACCCAGCATTTTTCAGCAACAGGTACTCGTTGTAACACACGGCAGAAAGCATATCCACTCCTCCCGAAAGGAACACGTTGATACCCGAAGTAAACACCACCCACTCGTAGTTAAGCTTCTTTTCGCGGTTCATAATCATGGCCAGATAGTTAGGTTCGGAAAGATAAACAGCCAGGCGTTGACTACGCTGTTCGAGCGGATTGATGCCCCAACGGGAAATAATCATGTAGCTACTGTTCATGGAAGTCTGGAAAATATTGACCAGTGGAGTGCCACTCGAAATGATATCGATGGCTGCCATCAGCGCAAACATACCTGCTTGGCACTCATCAGTCTCTATGCGGTGATAGACAGAACTGACCAACGAAGGATGCTGAATGGACACGTCCAGTCCCACCTCCTGATAGAAACCCTTCTCCTTTGCCACATAGTAGCCAGCAAATTCTGCCTGAGCCGTCCAAGCCGTGGTGAATACAAAAGGTTCGAGGGGCTTCGAGGCAACAGCGTGACTGCCCACCATGCTTTGCAGCAACCAGCAAAGCACTACCAACAACGTGACAATAACAGGGTGTTTCACTCTTTCCATGAATCAGTTTAATAAACAAACGATGTAACGTGTCTTAAACGCTATACCACCAATTTGACAGACAAAAAACATTGCCTGATGCCACAAAGTTACAAAATTCTTTCCATAAGCAACAAATTTATCAGTTATTTTTTATAATTTTGCACACATTTTATTGGCTACAATGCTTTAACATTCGTAAAGACTTTACAAAAGCACATAAGAAAATGAAAATAGGTATCATACAGCAAGCTTGCACTGCACAAGTGAAAGAGAACACCACCCGCTTGGTGGAAAACATCAAAAAAGCCGCCCAGCAAGGAGCGGAACTGGTCATTCTGCAAGAGCTGCACAATTCGCTCTACTTCTGCCAGGTGGAAAACACACAGAATTTCGATTTGGCCGAAACCATCCCTGGCCCCTCCACCACCCTCTTCGGACAGGTGGCCAAAGAATTGGGCATCGTCATTGTCACGTCCCTGTTTGAAAAGCGAGCACCCGGACTCTACCACAACACCGCTGTTGTGATAGAAAAGGACGGGAGCATAGCCGGGAAGTACCGAAAGATGCACATACCCGATGACCCAGCCTACTACGAGAAATTTTATTTCACACCAGGCGACCTCGGATTCCACCCCATTCCAACCAGCATTGGGTGCTTAGGCGTGCAGGTGTGCTGGGACCAGTGGTATCCCGAAGGAGCAAGACTCATGGCCCTGCAAGGTGCCGAACTGCTTATCTATCCAACGGCCATCGGTTATGAGTCGAGCGATACACCCGAAGAGCAAGAACGCCAACGCGAGGCTTGGATGACGGTGCAACGGGGACATGCTGTAGCTAACGGACTCCCTGTCGTTGCAGTGAACCGTACAGGGCATGAACCTGACCCATCGGGCCAAACCAACGGCATCCAGTTCTGGGGAAGCAGTTTCGTGGCTGGGCCACAAGGAGAAATGCTTTATCAGGCTCCGAAGGATGAAGAGATTGTTGCGGTTATTGAAATTGACATGCAGCGATGCGAAAATGTGCGCCGCTGGTGGCCTTTCCTACGCGACCGCCGCATCGAAGAGTTTGCCGACCTTACCAAACGGTTCATCGATTAGGAAATCCGTGCAATCCGTTATCTGAAAAGATTCTCAAAGTTTCACTTTCACTGGCTTGGACTCGTTGTGCAAGCGGTCAAGTGCAGTCACCACGAAGGTGGTACCCTTTTTCGATGCAGGCAACGAGTAGGAGAAGCCGCTGGTGATGGCTACAATGTTCGCAGAATTGTCCAACTTCACTTTCTCTCCCTTTTCAAACTTGTAAATCACATATTGGCGTGCGCGGTCCATTTCTTTCTTTGCCCGTGGAGCCTCCCATGTGAGTACCGCACCCGTCATGGCATAAGAGCGTGCTTTCACATTCTTAGGCTTTCCAGGTGCTTTCTTATCAATGTACGGCATCAACGGCTGGAGGGCAGGCGTAGAATGATATTGTTGCTTCAGCAGGGTGCGGTAGTTGCCCGGATTGTTCACACAGGCTGCGGCATACCACTGGCACGAACCTTGCACATTGGGTAGAGCGCGTTGCAAACTGTACTTAGCGGGCATCTGGTGAGAATTTGGATTGTTGGGATCAACCCCTTGCACGGTTCGCTCAATATCTTGTCCGATGAACAGAGGGCGTCCTCCACAATAGTCGTTCCACCAATGGATGAGCACTTCGTAGTCAGCTACTTTCGTACCAATGTTCCAATAAATCTGCGGAATATTGTAGTCCACCCAACCCTGATTCACCCAATACACAATGTCGGCATAAAGATCATCGTAGTTCTGCGTACCCCTTGTGGCACTACCCTCACGACAGTTCTCCCCCGTAGGACTGTTACGATATATGCCAAAAGGCGATACACCAAATTTCACCCACGGCTTGACAGAACGCACCAACCGATGCAGGTCACGAATGAGCAGATTCACATTGTCACGCCTCCAATCCTCAATGTTGGAAAAGCCGCGAGGGTTAGCATTATAGTATGGCTGATCGGGCAGCGGAAGTCCGTTGACGGGATAAGGATAGAAATAGTCGTCCATGTGGATGCCATCCACATCGTAGTGGTTCAAAATGTCTTCCACCACCATGCAAGTATAAAGACGGTTCTCCTCCAAGGCTGGATTGAAAATATACAATCCGTCATACTCAAACACACGCTCAGGATGGCGCACGGCTGGATGATCCTGAGCCAATGCAGTGGTATATTTTGTCTTGGCACGATAGGGATTAATCCATGCGTGACACTCCATCTCGCGTTTATGGCACTCCTCCACCATCCAAGCCAAAGGATCCCACCCGTCAGCAGGAGCCATGCCTTGCACACCTGTCAGATAGCGCGACCAAGGCTCATAACTGGATTTGTAGAGCGCATCACCCTCAGCCCTCACCTGAAAGAGGATGGCGTTGATGCCACATTGTTGCAACGTGTCGAGCTGCGAGGAGAGCATCTGCCGTATCTGCGCCATTGATTTGTTCAGATACTGACCGTTGACACATTGAATCCATGCTCCGCGAAACTCACGCTTGGGGTTCCCTGCTGCAAAAAGCACACAGAAGGAGTACCACAGGAGGAGTGTAAAAACTGTCTTTTTCATCTATTTGCGTTTTATTGATTTTCAAACTTCTGAAACTGTTAGAACTCACCAATTCTTATCCTACGATTATCCACAAAGTCCAAACTTTTAAGTAAGTAAACATAAATAGTTTATATAAAAAATTCATGATTAATTCATGGCCAATTCATGGCAATTCGTGTTTACATAAAACATATAATTATCACAAATTGATCACGAATTATCATCAATAAATTTTGTTCAATTATTTATAAATAATCCATACACTACAAGAATGGGGTGAGCAAATTTCCGAACCAACCCTGGAACTTCTTCCCTGCCGTTCTGGTGCCCCAATAGCCCTTCTCCATCTTCGTGCTCGATTTCAACTGTTCATTAAACAAATCGGTCAGTTCCTTTGTCTTCTCCTTACTGAAAATAAGCGTGTTTACCTCATAGTCGCAGCGGAGCGAGCGTGCATCCATATTGCTGGAACCCACAGTACAATAGAGGTCATCAACCATCATGATTTTTGTATGATGGAAACCACCATGATAAAGATATACCTTAGCACCTCGTTTGGCAAGATTATTGCCCACATAGTGAGAGGCTTCGGGAGTTAAAGGGATGTCGCTTTTGGCAGACAGGAGAATCTGCACATCCACTCCGCGATCTATCGCTTTTTTCAAAGCCTTGCGCACCCGATGGGTGGGGACGAAATAGGGGTTAATCAACAACACTTTATGCTGAGCCGTATTCAGCATCTCAGCAAACATGTCACGAATAGCATCGGGAGTTTGATAAGTGTGGCGGTCAATAATGGCAAGTCGAAGGTTGTCACAACTTGGAATGTAAGTGGGAAAATATTTCTCCCCTCGTAAGCGTTCGCCCGTTGCCATGCGCCACATGCGGCAAAAGATTTCATGCAGCCCATTCACCACAGGGCCCTCAAGATGCATGTGCATGTCGTGCCAATCGCCAATCTCAGGAATGCCCACTATGTAATAGTCGGCCACATTCATGCCACCCGTGTAAGCAATGCGACCATCAATCACCACTATCTTACGGTGGTCGCGCGGAATGATGTGGTTAACCCAAGGGAAACGAATGGGGTCGAACTTGACCAACTTGATGCCCAACGCATTGATGGAGTCGTGCATCTGACGTTTAATTGGCTGATTATTGGACGAATTGCCAAACGCATCATACAAGGCACGCACTTCCACCCCTTCGGCTGCTTTCTGTGCCAACAGATGGAAAAGTAGGCCAGCAATGGAGTCGTTACGGAAATTGAAATATTCGAGGTGAATAAACGATTTGGCTTCACGCACGGCTTCAAACAAATCTTCAAACTTATCATGCCCAGTTTTCAGAAAATCGACCGAATTGCCGTCATAAATTTTCACCCCTCTTGTCCGCAAATGAGCCACCATGAGAGAATCGGACGTCTGAGCACAAAGGACGCTGGAACTCAATACCATCAAAATCAACAGAATTTTTCTCATTGTCCCTTACTTTTTCTTGCCTGCTTTCTGAGTGGAGGAATTTGTGCTTTTCTTATCCTGCTTCTGAGCATTTCCTTTTTGTTGATTCTTGCCGCCCTTCTGAGCCTTTCCCTTAGAATGGTTCTTACCTGCCCGCAAGGCAGCATCCTTCTTCTGTCCCTTGCCATGCTGCTTATGTACAAAGGCATTCACTTGCTCAGCAATGGCTTTCATGCCTGCGATGGAGGGGTGACCTGCCTTCTTGTCAATGTCGTGCAACACAATGACGGGCACTTCGTAGCGGTCGCAAATGGTGAACACCGAGGCGTTGATGGCGTCGGAGAGTTCGCTGTTCAAGATGAAATACATCTCCACCCCAAGATAACGCTTCTTCATGAAGTCGAGCAATTTAGCCAATGAAGGACGGAACGACTTCAAGTCTTCAGTGGTCCATCCGCTATATTTGTATTCTCCAATGGGCGATGGAACCCACGAGTCGTTGGTAGCACCGAAAATGAAGATGATGTCGGGATTACCCAAATTGCTGGCACGCGTCACAAACGAACGGTCGCTATAATCGGCTTTACCATAACCCGAAGACGAAATGGTGGAACCGCTGTAAGAATTGTTCATGCACAGTTTCCAACCGTTCTGCCTCAATAACTGATACCACCAAGTCTGCTCCACAGCTATGACATCATTGTCCTTTTGCGGACGGTCCAAGAAATACCACGACAAATTGTTTTCGGGCATGATGTAACCTTCGAAAGTTGAATAGCTATCGCCAAAGATGGTTACAGACTTTCCACGTCCCGGCTGAGCGAAAGACACGCAGAAAGAAATGATAGAGATAAAGAATGCCAAGAATATCCTTTTCATACGTTTACCAATTAATAGGTTCTATGTTATATTGTTGTAGATATTGATTGCAAATGCTGAAATGATGGTTGCCGAAAAAGCCACGATAAGCCGACAAGGGCGAAGGATGAGCGGAACGCAAGATGCAGTGTTTTGTGCCGTCAATCAATACCGCTTTGCTCTGTGCGTAACTGCCCCAAAGAATAAACACAACATGTTCACGTTCGGCACTGACCAGCCGAATCACGGCATCGGTAAATTCCTCCCAACCCCGCTTCTGATGGCTGGCGGCTGCATGGGCGCGCACCGTCAGGGTGGCATTCAGCAACAGCACGCCCTGCTCTGCCCAACGAGTCAGATTGCCAGATGCAGGAATCGGCTTGCCAAGGTCGGTCTGAATTTCCTGAAAGATGTTGCGCAACGAAGGGGGAAACGGCACACCGTCATTCACCGAGAAGCACAAGCCGTGTGCCTGACCAGGTTCATGATAAGGGTCCTGCCCAATGAGCACCACCTTCACCTTGGGCAATGGGCACAAGTTGAAGGCATTGAATATCAAAGTGCCCGGAGGGTAGCAAGGCCCCTGGGCATACTCAGTCTTAACGAACCGAATCAACTCTTCGAAATAAGGCTTGTCAAACTCCGCCTGAAGCCGTTCCTGCCACGACTTTTCTATCTGTACTTTTGCCATTAGTCCTCTATACATCCAACAGCTTTCCACGATGCCAACAACTCTTCCACATCTTGTCGAGCCTCTGCTTCTTCCACTTCAAACGCATCGAGCATCACTTTCACCGCATCGTCAACCTTAAATTCTCGTCCTTGCAACTGTTGCCAAAGATAGGCCGCCGAATCATTCAGCGACAGGGCCTTGGTGAAATCAGCACTTCCACCACAATAGGCTATCAGTATTTTCTCACCTACTACTTCACGCAGTAAAAAATTATTCTTTACTCTCATTTTTTATATATAATAAATAAAAATATAATCACAACCTCTGCATGGATGCAGAACATTCACCATCCCTGCTTGTTTTACACACTCTTTTTCGTCTGAAAGATAACTGTCAACCGAGCCGGAATCTGACGCATCCACAACAGCCGATAGAGGGCCAACAGATAACGCCGCAAAAACGACGAACGAGGCCACAGAGCCGAATAGACTTTCCATATTTTGGACGTGGCAAGCGTGTAGGTTTTTCCTTTGCGCACCACCTGCACCACTTTTGCCCTTGCTTGCTCCAGGGAAAATGTCTCCGTGCCCACCACATTGCCGTCGCCACGCATCGTCACCATTCCGTTCTCTATCCTCACCACCCGATGACAGATAAAGATGCTGGGCACCACTTCGGCCAAGATTACGTCACCCACAGCAATGCTATTGACTTTGCCAAGCACCAGTTTGTCGCGACCATCCTCAATGAAGGGACGCATGCTCACTCCACGAGCAATAATGATGGATGTCTCACTTCTTCCTTCTTCTATTTCTTTCAGCACCAACGGGATGAACACACTGTTGTCGAACATCAACATAGGGGTGGTCTGGCCCTCTCTCTCAATCTTTTTCATCTGCCTACTCCTTCATCTGTTTCCAGCCCTGTCCGGCCTTCCCACACCTTCTGTGCCCAAGCTGTCTGGAGGAACTTGGCATTGAAGTTACTGCTATATCCATTATAGGCCGTCCTGGGAACAAACATCGTCAGTCCTGAGCACTCACCTTCGGGGATTGCAATCTTTCTGTTCGGCAAGGCCGAATACCACGCATTCGTGTGCAGACACTTCACCACCTTCCCCACCTCTATCTGCCATTCGGCAAACTCAGCCGCTGTCAGCACTTGCTTCATGAGCGATTGCATATCTACAAAATCGGGATAGCTGGTGGTCCAATACATAAAACGGCTGTAATTCAACAAAGCGGCAACATTCACGTCCAGCAATTCTTGCCGATGAGCAGACACCAACCCGCTCATGTAGGCAGCAAAATTGTCCATAGCCGCTGTCTCCACCGCCGAAATTACAATGCCGTAGGTGGAAGTGTCGGGGTAGGTAGCATAATACGATTGCAACATCTGCTCCACGTAATCATCCTTACGGAACATGGCTTTTGTCATCGTCGCATAGTCAGCACCCGGCCCGGGAATCTCTGCAGGAGAGGCAACCACATGCTTAGTGGCACCGCGCAAGGCATACGCCACCTCTGCCGTTTGCATGAAACAGGCATCGAAGAAGATGAAATCCACACCTCCGCAAGCTTCCAAGGCTGCAGCCATGTCGGGAATTTCCATCTGATGCCCATTCAAGGACGAAGAAGACAGATTTGCACTGTTGTCCAAGCCAAAACTCCTTCGTGGTGCAGAGGCCCCCGTGTGCCCGCCAATGTAGTTTGATGGCAGCCAGCCCGAAGCGTGCGACCACAACACCAGTCCGTAACTTTCGGCCGGATACTCCTGTTTCACACGCATCACAAACTTCTTCAGTTCGTCGGCTGATGACGAGTTTACGTCTTCGGCGTAGGTCTCCACCAGTTGAGTGGCCATTGTGTCCTTGGTAAGCACATAAATGCGTGGCAGCTGCACATCATCCACATACACCACCATGCGGTCACCATCCTGTAAGGCCTGGTCCTTCATGGCCCGTTGCATTTCCATAAAATCGGCACCCACTTTGCTGCTCAAATTGTTCTCTGCCACCATATACACCATCAACGTACGGCTCACCGCATAGTTCGCATCAGGCTCCACAGGGGGAAGAGAATCTTCACCATCGCTCTGGCAGGCAGAAAACAAACAAGTTGCAGCAACGAACAATAACATTGCTGCAACTGTACCATACAAGTTCAACATACCCGCATGGGAGAGGATTGCCTTATCGCATTTCATACTGACCATTTCACTTTTGACTCCATCGTGCTAAAAGTTCGCTCTTATTCCTCCACCGCAAACGAGTCCAAGGGATGCCTGAATCGGAAAAGCGATTCGTCTATCACCTTGATTTTCGTATAAGTGTTGTCCAAAAAGCGTTTCTTTATCTTGTAGAACTTCTTCGAAATCTTCTTGCGACTGGAGGAGTAGTACACGCACGACGTCTGCTTATGCAATTTTTGCTTTCCTTCCAAATACTCTTTCAGCTGCATACTGAACTCCGAACGGAAAGGCAGGAATTTCGTTTTGCTATCCAGGTCAATGCTGTCCACCTCCTGTATGTTCGTGATGTAAATCACCGAATCCGTCAATTGCTGACTCACACCGAAGACATAGACCTTGCCCCTACCCTTACCATAGTAGTCGGTCGGCTTTTTCTTCGCCCACATTCCGGCAGCCATAGCCAGCATCAACGTCATCAATACCAGTTTTCTCATAATCCCAACACGGTAGTAATTTGTCAACTCTTTACTGATGAATTTTGAATGATGAATAATCACTCTTCACTTTTAGAAACTTAGATTTTTCACCTTTCACTATTCACTTTTCACTCATCCCCCTATCCCAAATATGTCTTCAAAAGCCGGCTCTTCGATTGCGAGCGAAGTCGGCGGATGGCCTTTTCCTTAATTTGGCGCACACGCTCACGAGTCAGATTGAAACGGTCACCAATCTCCTCCAGCGTCTTCTCGGGTTCGCCCAAACCAAAGAACATCTTGATGATTTCTTTCTCACGAAGGGTCAGTGTGTCCAAGGCGCGCTCAATCTCCTTCTGCAACGACTCCGTCACCAAAGTACGGTCGGCCGATGGAGAGTCAGGATTGCTCAGAATGTCGAGCAGACTGTTGTCCTCACCCTCCACAAAGGGAGCATCCACGCTGATGTGGCGTCCGCTCACCTTCATCGTGTCGGCCACCTTATCTACAGGCAAATCTAACTGGGCTGCCAACTCCTCGGGCGAGGGGCGACGCTCGTTCTCTTGTTCAAACTTAGAGAAAGCTTTTCCAATCTTGTTGAGCGAGCCTACCTGATTGAGCGGCAAGCGCACAATACGGCTCTGCTCGGCCAAAGCCTGAAGAATGGACTGGCGAATCCACCACACGGCATAGCTGATGAACTTGAAGCCACGGGTCTCGTCAAATTTCTCAGCAGCCTTGATCAAACCCAGATTGCCCTCGTTGATGAGGTCGGGCAAACTCAAGCCTTGATTCTGGTACTGCTTGGCCACCGACACCACGAAACGAAGATTGGCACGGGTCAGTTTCTCCAAGGCTTTCCTGCCTTCGGGGCCTCCCTTGCGTATCTTCGCAGCCAGCTCAACTTCTTCTTCAACGGTGATTAACTCCTCACGACCAATTTCCTGCAAGTACTTATCCAACGAAGCACTTTCACGGTTCGTGATTGACTTGGTAATTTTTAATTGTCTCATACTTTACGCGTAAAAAAGCGTGCAAATATAGACTTTTTTTTCGAGAAATCCAAATCTTTCACATATTTTATACAAAACCAACCCTCATTTTCGCCTTTTCCAACACAAAACGAGGATGCCACTTTGCAACAACAAATGCCCCGCTCTATCTTGACAACAATGAATGATGCACTAAATTCCTTTCCCCTTTTTCCCATAATGCACCCCTACCTTGCCCCCACCTTACCTCGCATTCTCATTGGGTATTTGTTCGATAGTTGTTCGATAGTTGTTCGATAGTTGTTCGATTTTTTATCGAACAAGTATCGAACATGTAGCGAACAAGTAACGAATAAAAATGCAAGGTACTTCCTTGCTAACCTAC
>ODAI012143142.1_pt1 | contig 18008 bp, 13 predicted proteins | sample 1539321 | NCBI WGS metagenome assembly ODAI01 (sample SAMN02144231, study PRJEB22623) | gut metagenome | biome: sheep rumen | host: Ovis aries | place: New Zealand | reverse complement strand
CTTCAGGGACGCGCCTACCTGGAAGATCAGCGGAAAAACCATCGCGAAGCCGATGATCACCAGCAGCAGATAGATGCCGATGTCGCCGGCAATGGAACGGTTCGGATGGCGCCGGGTGATCAGGTGCTTCTTCGGCACCTCGATTTTTTCGCCGCGCAGCTCTGCCAGCCGGTGCAGCTCATCGCCCCGGGTCCAGGGAATCACCGGCTTGTCCTTCCAGTTCTGGTCGATCTGGTTATAGATTTTCAGGCCGTAATCCAGGTCAAAAATGTACCGGCTGTCATCCTTCAGGATCACGGTCACCTGGCTGCTGACACCGCCCCGGCGGATATTGTCCACGCGGTGCATGCGGGGATAGGTCCACTCCACCAGCGGGGTATCCTTCCCTTTTTCGTAGAAGGCCGCACCGGTGTCCGTGGCAATGATATGACCCCGGTATTTCTTGCCGGAGATGGTTTTCATCGTACCGGCGGATTTGACGGAATTCAGTTCACTCATATCAGGTACCCACCCTTCCCAGCAATCCGGCAATTGCTTTCTTGCAAAGAATCATCACCAGGAACAGGATGGTGGCGATGGCGCTGGCATAGCCCATCTCAAACCGGCTGAAACCGTAGTCAAACAGGTGCGTGACCACCGTGCGGGCCGCGTAATCCGTGGAAGGATACCCGCACAGGGCTCTCGGAACATCGCTGACGTTGAAGGCGGAGGTAATGCTCATCACCGCGCCGAACAGCAGCATCGGCTTCATGCTCGGCAGTGTGATATGATACAGCTCCTGCCAGCGGTTCCGGACGCCGTCCACATAGCCGGCCTCATACATGCTCCGGTCAATCCCCTGGAAACCGGCGACAAAGCTCAGGAAGCCGGTTCCCATGCTCATCCACAGGATGACAATAATCAGAATAGTCATCATGTAGTTCGGATCCAGGAGCCAGAGCTTCGGGGCGTCAATCAGTCCGAATTCCATCAGCAGGGCGTTGAACCAGCCGTAGGCATCGCCCCGGAAGATGATGGAGAAGACTGTAAAGGCATTGGCGGCAATGGACGGGGCGTAGAACACCACAACGGCCACCGCCCGGAGCCATTTGGGCAGCTCATTGATAAACCATGCGAACAGGAAGGAAAGGATATACCCGACCGGCCCCGTAATAACAGCAATGACAAAGGTATTTTTCACCGCCGTCAGGAACACTTCATCCTGCAGGATCAGGTTGATGTAGTTCTGGAAGCCGATAAACCGTGCGGGCTCCAGGATGTTGTAGTACGTAAAGCTGTAGAAAATGGATGTCGCAATCGGCAGGATGAAAAACGTGAAGAACAGGATGGCATACGGAGCCAGGAACAGGTAGCATACCTTATTCCGCTTGGCAAGCTGCCAGCCGTGCTGCATCTTTTCACGCCTCATCGTCAGATAGCGGGAAACAAAGGATTGGGATTGCATGCTTTACGATCCTCCTTCCTCTCAGTCAGTCGGCAGGTTGAATTCCTGCCGTTTGATCTTGATTTCCTCGTTAATGGTTCTGGCGTAGGTCAGCAAGGTTTCCCGCGGATCCTCCTTTGTGGTGATCACGCGGCGGATGGCGTTTGTCATATGACGCGTGGTGGAGTAACCGCCGGCGATTTCCGGGAATCCGTGCGTATGGGACATCTGCTCCTCCAGTACTTCCAGCTGCGACTTGCTCCATGCCAGTCTGCGCAGGGCGTTCCGATTGGCAGTCTGGTAGCGTGCGCTGGCGCCCAGAACGCTCTCCATCTCCCGGCCGAAGCGTACCTGCGCGTCCTCGCTCACCCACCATTTCATGAACTCCCAGGCATTGTTCCTGACCTTTTCATCTTCTGTCTTGATCATCATGCAGCACAGTCCGGCTGTATGGCAGGTCCGGTCCAGCGTGCCGTCCTCCCGGATGGTGCCGGGAACGAGGGTAAAGTCCCACAGGCCGCGGATTTCCGGCGCAGAAATCATCAGGGTGTTGTAGGTCGCGTAGGACGCCACGCCCAGGGGCATCTCGCCGCTGCGGAAGCGGCTGACAAAGTCGAAGATGGTCGGCAGTCCGTAATCATTGTAGAGGCTGACATATTGCTTGAAGGCGGTAACGCCTGCCTCGCTGTCAATCAGTGTGCGTTTGGCGTCCTTCTCGTAAATCTCGCCACCGTTCTGGTAAATCATCGTGTTCAGGATGGAGGTATCCGCCACGGCGATATCCGGGAAGGGAATCGCAACGGTCAGGCTGTCGCCCTGGATGGTCGGCAGTTCGGCGATCAGCTCCTCCCAGGTATCCGGAATCTTGAGTCCCATCTCCTCCATGATGTCTGTCCGGTAAAACAGCAGCGGGAAATCCTGTGTCTCCGGCAGTCCGAATACACCTTTCTTCTCTCCGTTGTCATAGGTCAGCGGGTCGATGATACTCTGGTAGAAGGGCTTGACCACCTCTTCGTAATCCGCAAACTGGGTCAGGTCCTCTACGGCGTTGCGCATCGCGTAGTTCACGGCAAACCAGCCGCTGACGCTCAGCACGATATCCGGACCGTTGCCGGCCACCACAGCCGTCAGGATCGCGTCCGCCTGCACCAGCTTGATATTGACCTTGATGCCGGTTTCCGCGGTAAACGTATCATCCACCATCGTTTTCAGCACCGTGCTCTGGTCCCGTCCGGTGGTAATCCAGATATCCAGCACATCATCGCTGGAATCATATTTGTTGCCCAGCGAGTTGTAATCCACAAAGAAGGAGCTGGCGCAGCTGCGCACCTCATGCGCCACGCTTTCCAGGAAGTTTTCGTTCACCGGCTCTGGTTTGACGTTCTCGCCGGTAATCATAATCAGGTCCACATCCAGCTTGCTTTCCGACATGTTCTGCATTGCCGTGCCCAGGGAGGTGATATTGTCCTTGAAGCTGGTAAAGCTTTCCGTAATCCGCTCGTTCATCTCCATGAACTGTTCCAGCTGGACCGCCAGGGTCTGCGCGGTGGCTGCCCGGTCGCTCTTTTCCCCGGTAGTGGCCACAATATCATCGACAATCTTGTACAGGCGTTTGCTCTCCAGGTCCATTGCCTCGATCGCTTCCGGATAGACCTTCGCCAGGTTATAATCCCGGAACCGGTCAGGGTTGGCTCCGGTCAGCACCAGCAGCTTGCGGTAAATCTGGTTCAGCCGGAATATGCTGTCCTCGACCCGTTTCAGCACCGGGCCCATCTCTCCCAGCGTAACCTCCATACGCAGCGTGTGGGCGCCTTTGGTCAGGTAAAAGCGGAAAGGATTGCCGTCCCGGTCCCCCAGCGTTCGCATTTCCCAGCTGGTATTGTATCCGAAGGTGACAGCCTCCAGGTCCTTAAAGGGCACCTCTCCGTCGATATAGATTGTCCGTCCGGACAGTGCGCCGCGCTGGTACATCTGCCGGGCCTTGATGGAAATATGATAGTATCCGTCCTCCGGCACTTCAAAATCCCACTGGATCCACTCGCCTGCATGGGTCCAGGGATCGCCGCCGATGTAGTTCAGAATCGTATTCGATACGGAATACGGCACGGTCTTGGCACTGGACCGGTCATACCGCGCGTAAAGGCTCGGAGCGCTGCGCAGCGGGGCGGATTCTCCCTGCACCGTCTGGGAATAGTTTTTAGCTTCCTCGCTCATCGCAGCCTCAGGCTGCCCGGCCAGGTATTCTGAGTACTCCGGATACCGGACGATCGGAGTCAGCGTAATTCCGCAGACCACCATCGGCTCGTTCACTGCCTTCAGGGTCAGCGTATTCTCGCCTTCAGCAAAGTAAAAAGCGTAAGGCTCCGTCTGGTAACCCATGTCATCCCGGAGGCAGATGGTCTGCCGTCCGAAGATTTCCTTCTGGCTGGGCCGGATATCATTCCCCTGGTTGTCCTTCCGGATCTCCCCGGCGTCCGTCCACATGCGGCTGAGCGTCAGCGTGCTGGCGCCGGTAAAGGGAAGCTCGCCGTTGATCAGCAGCTCCCGTTCGATATCCACGCCGCGGCTTTCGGTGGTCAGGTATTCCAGGCGGATATTATAAAGGCCGGCCTGCGGCACTTCTGCCTTCCAGGTTACCTCCGATCCGTCTTCCGTCAGCACACCGTCCTCCTGGGGCGTCGCGTCTCCCTCAAAGGAAAACACGTCAACAGCGACTTCCTCCGTCACTTCCGGTTCGGAAGCGTGGGAAGCCGCATACGCCTCATAGGTATTGTCACGACCAATCCCCGAAACGTCCGTGGACAGGTCAGTTCCGGCATATTTGCTGCTGTAGTCGGAAGGTCCCTGATTGAGCAGGATCATCAGTGCAACCACAACGGCAACAGCCAGAACTCCGATGAGAATGTTCCGCCATTTTCTTGACATGAGTTCATCTCCCGTTGCTCCGATTCAACGCAAAAAGGACACTTTCGCGTCAAATTGGATATTCTGTTCTCAGACCGCTGGAAAAAATAAAACCGGGTTCATTATACGGACAGAGCATTTTTTTGTCAACGATAATTTGTTCGTACAACTCCGCGACTTTGCTTTTTTTCCTTGATGAAAGCGAAAAAAAACATCCGGTCCATGTCCGGCCGGATGCTCATTCTGTGCTGTCTTTCCCATATAAACGTTGTCCGTCTTTTATTTTTTGAACTCCCATTCCAGCAGGGAGATACCGCTTTCAGAAAAGCGGAAATAAAGATCATGTTTTCCGCGCAGGGAGGCCGTCAGTTCCGCTGCAGCCTCCGTATCCGTTTCGCATGCGGGGATATCCACGGAGATCACCGGATCGCCCTCCATCCCGTCTGCCAGGAGATCGATCCGGGCCGGCACCTCAGACCGGACAGTCATCCGCAGCATTTCTGCTCCTTCCGGACCGAAGTCTGTTCCTGAAACCGCCACGAATCCGTCCGGCGCCGTGCTCACGGCTGCCATCCGGCCGGTTCCGGCCGCCCGGTCCTCCGGATCAGCCAGGCTCGTTGTGACGCCGGCCATGGACGCGGCAGTTGCGCCGGAAACCGGGGCATATGGATCCAGCGGCTGCAGCTGCTCAACCCCTTTCATCGTCCCCCGGGTCGGTGCCGGAAGTCCTTCCGGCGTCAGCGCCAGCCGGTCCACAAAAGTGCTGCGGTATCCCGCGTTCCATCCCATATCCCGGTCCATGGTCGCCGCATGATAGGTGATATACCATTGGTCCCGGAACCGGAACATGCAATGGTGATTGTTTCCGCCGACGCCGAAGAAGGCTGCCGGATTCTGCAGGATCCTTCCCGTGTAGGCAAAAGGACCCATTGGGTTTTCCGATGTCATGTAAACAATCTCACCGCTGCCGAATCCCTCGGGGCTTCCTCCCGCCGGCACGCTGAAATTGGTGCAGTAGGAGTATACATAAGTGTTCCCGAACCGATTGATCCCTGAGTCCTCAAAAAGCCAGGGAGGACTGATGATTTCAGGATCGCCGTCCAGGCTGATCATATCCTCCCCCAGCCGCACCACCCGGGCCGTCCCCGGATCCGCCTGCTTCCCCTCCGGAATGCCGCCGCCGAAATACAGGTAAGCACTGCCGTCCTCATCGGTCAGCACGGCCGGATCAAAAAGCCAGGTCACCTCCGCGCACCCCGGCGTACTCCGGCTGATCAGCGCCTTCCCGATCGGATCTGTAAAAGGCCCTGTCGGGCTGTCGGAGGTGAGCACGCCGATGCCTCCGCCGGAATTGGCAAAATAGAGGAAGAACCGGTCCTTCCCGCCGATCGTTTTCCATGCGGCACAGGGAGCCCAGGAATTGGAGGCCCATCGGGCCGCGCCGCTTCCTCCGGCGGCCCGGACAGATCCGTGATCCGTCCAGTTCACCAGGTCTGCCGACGAAAGCACCCGAAGCGAGACGATGTTGCTGTAATCGTTGGTTTTCGGCCGATCGCCGCCTGTTACTGCCGGCTCGTCCCCGGTCATATACAGATACACCCGGTCCCGGTACACCATCGCCCAGGGATCCGCCCCAAAGCGCTGCGTCATCCCCGGATTATGCTCCTCCGCCTTCTTGTAGATCCTCACCGGATCCGCCTCCTCCCTGATCAGGGCATCCAGGCCCATTTTCTCCGCCGCGGCATCAGCCTCTGCTGCCTCTGCCGTCACCGGAATGATCTCTTCCTGCAGAGCACCGAAAAACGCCGGGGTATATCGTCCCTTTCGGTTGATCAGCCGGGGTGCAGCGCCCTTCTCCCGGTTCGGTTCCTCCGCCAGTGCGGGAAACGACAGGCTTTTCACCTGAACCCGTTCAGCGAGCGCAAAGAGGGCTTTATACCGGGATGCCAGCCGGACCTCGCCGGCCGCTGTCCGATCCGCGCCGCTGATTTCCACGCCGGAAAGATGAATCTCCAGTCCGGCTGCCGCCAGCTCCTGCAGTATTTTTTCCAGGCGGATCATCCCGGCCTCTTCCATCGTCAGCCGGCATTCCAGCACCACGCCGTCCAGCCATCCCCGCTCCCGGATTTCACACAGCTGCTTTATCCCTTCCTCATCCGGATATTCCGTCAGCTTCCACAGCAGCTGCTGTCCTTCCGCCGCCGCTTCCCGGGCTGTCCGGAACGCCAGGGCGGCATAGTCCTCCCCGATGATTTCCCGAAACGGGTTATCGGCTGCGTCCGGCCCGCCGGCGATTACTTCCCAGGCTTCGATCAGTCCCGGATACCGTTCATTGACCTGGGTAATCTGGTCATGCACAGCGTTTTCCATCCGTTTCCGTCCCGTTTCTCTGTCCGTCAGGGCTGCTTTGGAGGAAGCCGCCCATTCTTCTCTGAAAAACCAGTCCGGAGTCTCCGCCGGCTGTATCAGGGTAGCCGCCCGCACGGTCATTCCCTGCCGCTGAGCGATTTCCAGGGCGTCCGCCGCCTTTCCTATGATCACTCGGGCATGCTCCGGATCTTTTTTCTTCTTGCTGTTTCCCCGGTCCAGCACATACCTGCCGCGCATCAGGTCCTCGCAGATCATCAGGCCGCACTGTGCGGACATCTCCTCTGCGTTTTTTTCATCCCCGTTCAGCAGGGCTTCAGCGGGAATACCGATTTCCATCCTTCCGGCATATCGCTCCTTCAGAGAAGGCGCAATGCCGGTCATCCGGTAATCCTCGTATCCGGACGCCCCGCCCGCGGCGGGAATCAGCAGAATCCCGGTGATCACGGCAGCAAGCCGCCGAAGCTTTTTCCTCATATCCGTTCCCCCGTACTGATGCTGAAAAAGCCGGACATGATGCGTCCGGCTTGATGATCAGCGGATTTCCGCTCCCAATTTGTATTTCAGATTGCCGAGGATCTTTTTGATAAACCGGTCCACATCCTCCGGTGCCAGTCCCTTTTCCCCGGGCGCAAACGTAATCTTGAAGGCCATGCTCTTTTTCCCTTCCCCGATCTGTTCGCCCCGGTAGATGTCAAACAGCTCCACGTCAGTCACGTTCGGGCATGCCCGCTCAATCTCCGTCATCAGGCTGCCGCAAGATGTTTCCTCGTCCACCGTCAGGGCCAGATCGCGGATCACCGCCGGGAACGCGGAAACCGGCTGATACCGGATACCGGCGGAAGCATGGCTCATCATCTTTTCATAGTCGATCTCCCCGAGGAAAATCCGGTGATTCGCCTTGCTGTCCTTATGCAGCTTCAGCTCAGAAGTCACTTCATTGGCCAGCTTGCCAAAAACCCCGATCCGCTCTCCCCCGCAAAGGATGTAGGCGGCAATTCCCGGATGGAGGTAGCTCACGTCCTCCGCCCGTTCATAATCAAGCTTCATCCGGAATGCTTCGCCCAGGGCTTCCACTGTTCCCTTGACCGTAAAGAAATCTTCATTATCCCCGAAAGCAGCGATGCCGAGATGCGGCCGCTCCTCCGGGTGCTGTCCTTTCCCGGCCGGCAGGTATACGTTGCTGATTTCGAAAAGCCGCCCTTCATTGTTGCCCTTTTTCAGGTTGTCCACCACGATGTTCAGCAGGCTCGGCGCCAGCAGCGGACGCATGACGGAAAGCTTTTCCGAAATCGGGTTCTGAATCCGGATCACATTCCTCTCCGGTGCTTCAGCGGGAATCTTCAGGGCGTCCAGGTCGCTGTCCGCGTAAAAGGACAGGGTGTAGCATTCATTGTATCCCTGGCTGCACAGGATGGTGGCAGTGCGGTCTCTGCGCTGCTGGGCGGGTGTTTTTCCGCCGCTGGTAACCATGGCGCTCTTCAGGAATGTCGGAACAACATGATCGTATCCGTACTCCCGGATAACCTCCTCTGCCAGGTCCGGTTCGCCTACCTCGATATCCTCCCGGTAGCGGGGCGCGGTCACTTCCAGCGTATCCCCGTCCTGTTTCACCTCAAAATTCAGGCTCCGCAGAATCCGAAGCACATCCTCCGCGGGCACCTCGATGCCCAGGATGCCGTTAATGCGCTTCAGGCTGGCACTGAAGTGCTTCCCTTCCCGCGGGGCTCCCGCACTGCAGTCAAAAGCGCTGGCGGTGATTTCACCGCAGCCCAGCTCCTGAATCAGGTGAAGGGCCCGTGCCATTCCAAGCTCCGTAATGTATTCGCTGATTCCCTTTTCAAACCGGGCGGAGGAATCGCTGCTCTGCCCCAGTGCGCGGGAGGTTCTGCGTACATTGTCCCGGGCAAATTTGGCGGCTTCGAACAGCAGCTGTGTGGTTTTCTCCGTGATTTCACTGTTCAGTCCGCCCATGATTCCGGCCAGTGCCACCGGACGGTTTCCGTCGCAGATGACGAGGTTTTCAGGATTCAGGGTGAATTCCTTTTCATCCAGCGTCTGGATCTTCTCTCCGTCCTTTGCACGGCGGACGATGATTTTTCTCTCCTGCAGCTGATCCATGTCAAAAGCATGCATGGGCTGTCCGATCTCCAGCAGCACATAATTGGTGATATCCACCACGTTGCTGATGGACCGAAGGCCGCACAGGGCCAGGTTGCGCCTCATCCAGCGGGGGCTTTCCCCGACGGTGATGTTCCGGACTGCGTGTCCAAGATACCGGGGACAAAGATCCGGGGCATCCACGCGGATCTCCAGGTCAGGAACCGTCGTTTCCGAGGTGGTGTAATCCGTTGCGGGCATTTTCAGTTCCTTGCCCAGCACGGCAGCCACCTCCCGGGCAATACCCAGAACGCTCTGGCAGTCAGGCCGGTTGGCGGTTACCGAAATATCGAAGATGTAGTCGTTCAGACCCACCACGTCCCGGATATCCGTGCCCGGAACGGTATCCTTCGGAAGGTCCATCAGTCCGTATATCTCGGCGCCCGGATACAGGTCCTCATTCAGGCCTAGCTCCTCGCCGGAGCACATCATGCCGTTGGAGGGAATGCCCTTCAGGGGTTTTGCGCTGATCCGCACGCCGCCCGGCAGGGTTGCCCCGTCCAGGGCCGCCGGCGTATGCATGCCTTCATACACGTTCGGTGCGCCGGTAACAATCTGGATATCCTCCCCGTATGCTCCGCAGTTCACTTTGCAGATCACCAGATGGGTTCCCTCTACCTTCTCGCAGCTTTTCACCTCCGCGACGACCACGTTCCGGATCTCCGCGCCCAGGTCGATCAGCTCCTCCACTTCAAAGCCGCAGCTGAAAAGCCGTTCCTGCAGCTCCTCCGCGGGTATATCAATATCCACATATTCTTTCAGCCAGCTGTATGGTACTTTCATGTTTCTGTCCCCTCCATTCTCAGAACTGCTTCAGGAAACGAAGATCGTTCTCAAACAGCAGGCCGATATTGTTGATCCCGTATTTCAGCATGGTAATCCGTTCAATCCCGATGCCGAAAGCAATGCCGGAATAAACGGAGGAATCAATCCCGCAGTTTTCCAGCACCCGGGGATGAACCACGCCGCCTCCCAGCACCTCGATCCATCCGGTATGCTTGCACAGGGAGCATCCTTTTCCGGCGCACTCAAAGCAGCTGACGTCCACTTCCACGCTGGGCTCTGTGAACGGGAAATAGCTCGGGCGCAGCCGGGTGCGCACATTCGCGTCGAAAACCTGCTGAACAAATTTATCCAGCATGCCCTGCAGGTCGCACAGCGTGATTCCCTTGTCCACCACCAGGCCTTCCATCTGGTGGAACATGGGGGAATGGGTCGCGTCGCTGTCGGAGCGGAAAACTCTTCCGGGCACCAGCACCTTGATCGGGGGCTTCTGGCTGTCCATCACGCGGATCTGTCCGCCGCTGGTCTGTGTCCGGAGCAGCAGGTCGTCCTCCAGGTAGAAGGTGTCCTGCATGTCCCTGGAAGGATGGTCCTTCGGAACATTCAGGCGGGTGAAGTTATGGTCATCATCCTCAATTTCCGGTCCTTCGAACACATCAAAGCCCATGCCGGCAAAAACATTGATCATTTCATTTTTCACCAGCGTCAGCGGATGCAGATGGCCCAGCGGATGCTGTTTGGCCGGAAGGGTGATATCCACCGCTTCGCGGCGGTTGCGGAGCTGCAGTTCCGCCTGCTCCATCTTTTCGCTCAGATTCTTATACTGTTCCTCCGCCAGGACCTTAAAGTCGTTGATCACTTTCCCCATCGCCGGCCGGTCCTCCCGGGCGACGGTGCCCAGTTCCTTCATAAGTCCGGCAATGGCGCCCTTCTTGCCCAGATAGTCCTGCCAGAAAGCGGACAGGCTTTCCTTGGATTGAATCTCCCTGATCCGCTGCTCCATCTGTTCCCGAAGCGCTTTGATCTTTTCCTCCATGTTCGTTCACTCCTGCCTGAAAATATCAGAAGCCATTATAGCACGCGGACCGGATGAATGCAAAGAAAAAAGGAACGCTCAGCCGCGTTCCTTTTCAGGCCTGCCTTCTCCTTTCGGTTTTCCGTACGGATCACCGTGCGTTCTGCACCCGATGCTTGATATGATCCACATGATCCTTCATGCCGGAATTCTGCTTGACCGAGTTTTCCATTACCCGGCAGCTGTGCAGGATCGTCGTATGATCCCTTCCGCCGAACTGCTCACCGATCTGGGGCAGGCTCATGCCGGTCAGCTCCCGGGTCAGGTAGATCGCCACCTGCCGCGGGATGGTGATTTCCCGTTTGCGGGTCGGCCCGATCAGCTCAGCGGCGGAAACGCCGTAGTATTCACAGACGGTATTCATAATCAGCTCCGCCGTAATGACCTTGTTCTGGCGCTGGGCAAAAATATCCTTCAGTGCGCGTTCGCTAAGCTCTTCCGTAATCGGCTGGCCGGTCATGTTCGAATAGGCTGTCAGCCGGGTCAGGCACCCTTCCAGCTCCCGCACATTGCTGTCAATCTTCCTGGCAATCTGCCGGAGCACCTCATCCGGAACCTGAAGATGGTCCTGCTCCACCTTGGCCCGCAGAATCGCCAGCCTCGTGTCTTCATCCGGCGCCTGAATGTCTGCCACCAGTCCCCATTCAAACCTGGAACAAAGCCGTTCCTCCAGCCGCTGAATATCCTTGGGCGGCTTGTCGCTGGTCAGGATAATCTGTTTGTTTTCATTGTGAAGCTCGTTGAAGGTATTGAAGAACTCCTGCTGTGTCGAGTCTCTCCCCGCAATAAACTGAACGTCATCCACCATCAGCACATCCACCCGGCGCAGCCGGGCGCGGAAATCGTAGGTCCGCTTCTGCTGAATGGCATTGATCATCTCATTGGTAAAGGTCTCACTCGTCATGTACAGAATCCGCTTGCCCGGATCATTCTGGTGAATATAATTGCCGATTGCCTGCATCAGGTGCGTCTTTCCGAGCCCCCCCCCGCCGTAGATAAACAGCGGATTATAGGCTTCTCCGGGGGATTCGGCGGCTGCGAAGGCGGCCGCGTAGGCAAACCGGTTGCTGTCCCCGCGGATAAAATTATCAAACGTATATTTGGGATTAAGGTGCGGATCATTGTCCTCAGAATTGCCTCCCCCGTCAGGCTGAAGGCGTTTCTCCGCTTCCTCCCGGTTGACGATGACCGCTTTCAGGGGTCTTCCGCCGGCCTCCGTAAGGCATATCTCAATGTCGGAAAGATATTTTTTCTGGATCATGGAAATCAGGGGTTCCATCTTGGAGCAGATCACAAACTGGTCGCCGTCCAGAACAACCGGGAACATATTCTCTCCTACCCAGGTGGTGTAGGCAATATGATTCATACGGTTTTTCAGCAGGGTACACGTGTCTTCCCAGAGTGACTCAAGGTCCATTCACTTTCCCCCTGTCTGAAATAATCTGCCGGCGTAAAAAAGCACACGAAACCTCGTGAGCTGTGGAAAACCGGGTGTGGATAAATTTTTAATCCCGTTCCGGCCCGACTATGATACCAAATAAACAATTGAATTTCAACCTTTCCCGGCCTGTGGATAATTTGATAAAAATGTAAGAAATATTCCACCTGGAATTCAAGGTTTAGTAGCGTTTTATGATCCGGTGCACCATATTTTGATTTTCCTGAAATCCTCTTATGCGTACTTTTTTTGTTTCAGTTCTTTTTTGACTTTTTTGTCAAAAGAATTAATATTTAGTTTATAATGTTCCTCCGTCATCAAAATCTGTGCAAATCCCTTCATTAAATACACTAAATGTGGTATGATTATGCTATTAGTTCCGTTTCGGAGGATGAACCATGATTGAGTCCTGGCATATCCGCGAAGCCCTGCGAAGCCGTTTGGGTTCTGCGCTGGTGGATGAGCCCGGTTTTGCAGATCCCCTGGCTGTCCTTTTGCGCGCCTATGCGCCGTATAAGGATACTTTTGAAGAACTTGCTTCCCGCGTGGAGGACAAATTGTTCAATATACTCTATGAAAGGCTGGGGCCCTCCATGTCCGTTCGGATGAGTGACGGCTCCTCCCGCCGCGTGCGCACGGCGGAACTGAAAGACGCGGCGGATGATGTGATGGGTGTTCTGTTTGATGATCTCCGGGCCTATTCTGTCAACTATGAAGCCCTTCAGTCCTATGCCATGAAAACCGGTTCCTTCTCAGCCATGAGGACGCTGTACCTCCGTTACGGGGATTGCATGTCTTCCGGGGAGAAACAGGTGCTGGCCCGCGTGATACAGGGAGCCCGTCCCGCCGCCGACTGGCAGGACTGGCTGAATACTTCCTCCGGAGGTTCAAAATGAAAAAATTTCTTTCCGTTCTTTTGCTGATCGTCCTTTTCCCCTGCCTGGCGGGGGCCGAAACGGTTGTAACCAGCTTTTATCCCATCTGGATCATGACGCTGAACCTGACCGCGGGGCTGGAGGATCGGGTCACCGTACGGAATCTGGCGGCCCCCTCCGCAGGCTGTCTTCATGATTATCAGCTGCAGACAGCGGATATGAAGGTCCTTTCCGAAGCGGACGTTTTTCTGGTAAACGGGGCGGGGATGGAAGCTTTCCTGCCGGAAATATCCCGGGCTTTCCCGGATCTGCCGGTCATTGTCGCCTCCGAAGGAATTGATTTGCTCGCTGACGGTCAGGCTCTGGAAATCCTGGAAAGCGATGAGGAAGGCGTGGAGAACGCCCATATCTGGCTGGATCCTTCCCGGGCCGTCCGCATGGCGGAAAACCTGGCGGCCGGCCTGATTCGTATCCTTCCTGATGCTGAACCGGTCATTGCTGCCAATCTTCAGGATTGCAAAAGCCGTCTGGAGCGTCTGGATATGCAGCTTCGGGAAGGTTTGCAGGATCTTCCTGCCCGGGATATCGTTACCTTTCACGAGGCATTCCCTTATTTTGCCTCCGCCTATGGGCTGAATGTGGTGGCCGTGGTCAATAAAGAGCCCGGCGAAGTCCTGACCCCCTCACAGATGGCCAGCCTGATTCAGGAAATCAATCGTCTCGGCAACCCGCCCCTTTTTGTGGAACCCCAGTATACGGACCTGTCCGCCCGGACGCTTGCGCGGGAAACCGGCTCGCCGGTCTTCTCCCTGGATCCCATCGTCACCGGTCCGGAAAAGGATGTTCCCGTCGATTATTATGAAACGGTGATGCTCGGGAACATGAACACGCTGATTGAGGCGCTTTCCGGAGCCTCCGGTCAGTAAAAGGCAAAGCCGGAACCTGCGGAAGGGAGGAATGGAGGATGCCTGCTGTTTCTTCAAACATCTGGAATATCCTTTATACGGTTTCCCGTTACCTTTTTCCCTTCCTGGCGGTTGTCCTGGTGCTCCTGGTGCTGCTGGATCTGCTTTCCGCGTCGCGGGCTTCCCGCGAAAAAGCCCGCAGCATTCCCGGCTGCGGAACGGTTGGCGAGCTGGTGGTTCTCTCTGGCGGCAAAAACCTGGATACCAACACCTGGTTCCCGGTTCCCCGGGAGGGCGTCATGGGATCTGTCCGTTCCTGCGACCTGGTGATTCCATGCCCCGGTGTGCGCCCGAAGCATCTGGACTTTTCCTGGCAGGACGGATCCGGGCTGCTGATCTCTCCCCGCTCCGGCTGTGAAGCGCTGGTAAACGGTGTCCCCGTCACATGCCGGAGCGGCCGTTCTTCGGAGCCGTTAACGCATGGTTCCGTACTGCAGATCGGTTCTGCAGTCCTGCGTCTTCATCTTTTCTCTGCGCTGGAAAGCACCACTGCCGCCGGTCAGGCCTTCATTCAGCCCGCCGTTCTTTCCGTCCGGGAATCTCCGGCGGCAATCAATCCTCTGGCGGTTTCTTCCCCGGCGCCTCAGGCAGCTGATCCCGTTTCCTTTGTGCCTTACCGAAAGGCGGATCCGTCCGGCCTGCCCCCGCAGCCGTCGGCTGCTGCGGATCCGCCCCAGCCGGTCCCTCCTGCAGAGCCGGTACAGCCCGATCCGCGGCTCCGCCGCTCTGACCGGTGGAAGGAGGATCTTGGCGAATGATCAGACATTCCTCCGTTCGTTTTCGGGTGGCAGCTCTCCTGATCGTCTTTTTTGCAGCCAGCTTCCTCCTGCAGGCCTGCCGTGAGGGGGATTCCCGCCTGTATTTGCTTGCAGCCGCCGTGCCGGGCGGCATGCTTCTTTTCCTTTTGCTTCCTGCCCGTCTCTTTGCTCTGGACAGACCGTCCCTGTCTGCCGCGCTGGCGCTCTGCGGCCTTGGAATTCTGGCCCCTGCGGCCCTCCGGCCGGACCTGGCCCTCGAACAGGGGATCCGGTGCGCGGCTTCCCTGTTCCTTCTGGCAGCTGGTGCTGTGTTGGTTCGTTCCTGCCGGCCATCCTTTCCGGTTGCTGTTGCGGCAGCATGCTGCGGCTGGGCGGCTCTCGCTCTTCCGCTGTTTTTGCTTCCGAAGACCTTTTCCCTGTCTGAATGCGGATTAGTACTGGTTTTTCTTTCTGTTTCAATGTTCCTTTCCCTGCGTTCACGCCTTCCTGCCCTGATGGTATCCGCCGGCGGATGTCTCCTGCTGCTGCTCACCCGGAATGCCGGAACTGCCGCAGTTTGCGGCCTGATCTCCGTTCTTCTGTTCTGGGCAGTTTCAGGCAGCGGATTCTGGGCCGGTGCCTCTGCGGTGCTGTTCGCCGGAGGTATCACCGCCGCGCTTTGTGTTCCTTTTGTCCCGGCGGAGGATTCTTCCTCTTCCATGCTTTCCCTTCTTGCCGGCTGTCCCTTGATCCTTCCGGAAGCGGACGGAGCGGCTGACCCGGCCGCGTTGGATTCACTCTTTCTTCTTCTGGGACAGCAGTACGGCTTTATCATCCTGTGCTGCGCGGTTCTGCTTCTTGGTTGGATCCTGCTGCGCGGTGCCTCCCTGGCAGTGCACGCCAGAAAAGCATTCCATGCAGCCCTGGCCCTTGCGGCCATTTTACTGCTTGGCCTTCGTGCTCTCGCGTTTCTCCTTTCTCTCTCCGGGTGGATTCCCGTTCCTTCCGGTCATTTTCCCTTCCTGTCACAGGAATTTCCTGAGCTGTTTGCCCACTTCTTCCTTCTGGGGATTCTTTCCGGTGTATCTGCCCGGAATGAGGCGGACCTGGAGGAGGATCGCCGGCTGGCGATGCTGGCCCGATAGGAGGAACCGAAATGAAAACCATGCGCTACAGAATTCGGGTCATCGCCCTTTTCCTGGCCGCATCCCTGCTGATGCTGCTCCTGTGGATTGCCCGGGCCCTCTGGTTTCCGCCGGATGCTGCTCCGGAGCCGTCAGCGGCACTCGTCTCCCCGGCTGTTTCCGCCTCTCCCTTATCTTCCCCTTCAGAAACCCCTGCGGATTGGGTTTGGACTGCTCCGGTCCTGTCTCCTGCCGAACCGGCAGAATCTCCTTTTACCCCTCCTGCCGGTACGGAGGCTCCGGGGACGCCGGAGCCGCTGTATGATACTTACGGGCTTTGATTTTCCGGTTCTGCAGACTTTGAATCCCCTGTTCTGAATCTGGTCGGGAAAGGAACCTGTTTTATGCCAGGCATCAAAAAAATCGGAATGCTTCTCTGCTTATTCTTCCTTCTTGTATTCATGCCGGCCTGCATTTTTGCCTGGGCGGATCCAACCCCTACGCCGCAGCCGGCAGAAATCAGCTTTTCCTCCTCAGAACCTCCGGAGCTGATTCTGAGAATGATTGAAATCGCCCGGGGCGAGTGGGAAAGCATCGGCGGAAAACAGCTTCCCAAAAGCAACAAGTATACAAAATGGGTCAACGATGCAGAATGGGGCTGGTGTGCCGGGTTTACTTCCTGGTGCGCGATGAAGGCAGGCATTCCCCAGGAGAGCCTTTCCCGCATTCTGAAAAAGCCGGAGGGCGAAGCGGAACCTGTGTTCTCCTGTTCCGCAGTCAGTCCGGGAAAGCTGCTTCGTGCCTTTCAGCATATGCACCGCACCACCATGATTCCCCGCAAGGGATTCTTTGTCATCTACGGCGACCGGAGCAATTTCTCCACTCATATCGGTCTTGTCTGCGATGTGCAGCTTCTGGAGAACGGAAGATACCGGCTGACGACCATTGAAGGAAATATGCGGAGCGCAGTCCGGATGTACATTGCGGATTATGAACCGGTGGATGTATATGATCAGCAGAACCATAAGCCAAAGATCAGCAATCTTTTCCCGGTTCCCGAAGAGGAACGGGACGGAGAGGACACGAAGGAACGGCTGTATCATATTCGTGTATCGGACGCGGATGGTTCCGACTGGTATGTTACCTGTTTCCTGATGACCTGGCTGGAGGAGGAAGAATCATGATCTGGATTGCCTGTGTCTGTGCCGTCTGCCTTGGCATCTGCCTTCCGTGTTTTATGTATTATAAAAAGAACATGAGGCTCCCCCTTGCCGCTGCATATAAATGTCTCGGGTCCTTCTGTGCTTTTCTTCTTTCCCTGATCGCAGCCATACGGCTGGAACCCCGCTGCACCGTCTGTGCCGCTTCAATGCTTTTATATGTGATTGCCGACGGATTTCTTGAATTCAGCTTTATGATGGGCGCCGGTTTCTTTCTGGCCGGCCATATCTGCGCAGCAGCCTTCTTTCTGAACATCGCCCCTTTTACAGCGGTGCAGCCGGTGAGCTTTATTCTTCTCGCCGGCCTTCTTGCTTTCGTCCTCTGGCGCTGGCGCAGGGCCGTGGGAAAGCAGATGGTTCTTTTTTCCATATACGGCTTTTCTCTCGTTGCGATGTCGGCCGCTTCGCTGGGATGCTTTATGATGAACAGTCTGACCGGCATTCTCATCGCCGTCGGCGGTGCTCTGTTCTATTTCAGTGATTTCCTGCTGCTTCGGCGTATTCTCTTTCCGTCCGACCGTTCCCTCTCCTGGATGATTATGATTACCTATTATTGTTCCCTGCTTCTTTTCGGCATCGCCTGCCTTCAGATGTAAAAGTATATAAAATTTTAACCCTGCTGCGAATGCAGCAGGGTTTTATGGAATCCGGACGAAGCTCTGACGACCGCCAGTGGCGGAAATCTCGTCAGAGCTGAGATCAACCGTAAGCGTCAAATATCGGGGCGGATATGCCAACCCCAGCTAAAGTGATAAGATTTTCCCAACTAGATCCGGTTTAGTTTTTTGAGCAAAATCTTTAGGGCCAAAAAACTAAACTCAGATAGTTTGGGGGAAAGATCATGGACAAGAACGCTACAGCCATCCGACTGGAACATTGGGCCAACATCTTTCGTGAATGGAGCGCCAGCGGACTGAACAAAACAGAGTTCTGCCGT
>ODAI010520788.1_pt1 | contig 18008 bp, 14 predicted proteins | sample 1539321 | NCBI WGS metagenome assembly ODAI01 (sample SAMN02144231, study PRJEB22623) | gut metagenome | biome: sheep rumen | host: Ovis aries | place: New Zealand | reverse complement strand
GAAGGACGGGGATATTACCCTGTTCCGTTTCAATGTATAAGGGTCCGGAGCGGAAGATGGCTTTCTGAAGCCTCGCTGCGCTTTCACACTGCATCAGAAGGCATCGTCCCATGGGAAGAATTAACATGACGGAAATGAACGGGAGGAGAAAATGTCTCGAGTACAGTATTTCCTGAACCGGGTATTCAAGATGGACTGGAAAGCCATGTGGAAAACCACCGGCATCCTGAAAAAGAGAAGCGGGAAGAGCCGGATCTGGCTGCTTTGTGACATGCTGAAATGCGCTGTGAAATACAATGCCGGGTACATTGACTACAAAATTGCTCAGATGTACAGGCTGAATGATCAGCAGCGGCAGACGGTGATTACCCGCGGAATCTCCAATGACATTGTTCGCAGGATGAATCCGAAGGAATTCTGGCATACCTTTGATGACAAGGCTGAGTTCAATGAAACATTTTCCAAATGGATTCCGCGAAAATGGATCCGGATTGATCAAGATACGAATCCGGAAGCCCTTTATGAGCTGTGCCGGCGGAACAAAGCGCTGCTCGGAAAACCCCTCGAGGGCTCCAGCGGCGTCGGAATTCTGAAATATACGGAGGAGGACTGGAAGGACGGCCCCGAAGCCTTTCTGAAAAAGCTGAAAGACGACGGAATCGGCATTCTGGAGGAAATCGTGATCCAGCATCCCGCCATGGCTTCTCTCTGTCCCACCTCCGTAAACACCTGCCGGATCGCTACGCTGCTTGGCGACAAGCAGCAGGGAATTGTTTACGCTTTTCTGCGGATCGGGAACGGAAAGGTCATGGATAATGTGGACTGCGGCGGTATGGCCGCACGAATTGATATTGCCACCGGAAAGCTCCTGACGGTAGGCGCTGACAAGCAGGGCAACACCTTCCTGAAGCATCCCATGACGAACACGAGCATCATCGGCTTTCAGATTCCCTATTGGGAAGAAGCAAAGGCCATGTGTCTTGAAGCCGCGCAGGTTATTCCGCAAATGCGTTTTATCGCCTGGGATGTGGCAATTACGGAAAAGGGGCCAACCTTCATCGAGGGAAACAGCTTCCCGAGCCACGCCATTCCTCAGTTTGCCGCCCATTATCCGGACGGAATCGGCATCCTGCCGGAATTCCGGAAGTTTATTGATTTCTGAATTTAGGTTTTCTGCTTGCTTTTTTACGAAATTTGTGTTAGAATAACCAAGTTATGCGGGCGGTCCTCTGGCCGGGATGATTACGGTCTGTCCGTTCGGACAGGCTGAACGGCGTAAGAACGTCTGAGAGGGAAGGAGGCACATCAACATGAATGAGATCATTCGCTCCATTGAGGCCAAGCAGATCCGGACTGATCTTCCCCAGATCAACGTCGGCGACACGGTTCGCGTATGGGTGAAGGTTGTGGAAGGAACGCGCGAGCGGCTGCAGGCCTTTGAGGGCACTGTGCTTGCCAAGCGCAACGGCGGCGTCCGTGAAACGTTCACGGTTCGTCGGGTTTCCTACGGTATCGGCGTGGAACGTACGTTCCCGCTGCATTCTCCCCGGGTGGATCACGTAGAACTGATCCGGCACGGCAAGGTTCGCCGCGCGAAGCTGTACTATCTTCGCGACCGGCAGGGCAAAGCTGCCAAGATCAAGGAAGTCAAACGTGTTTGATTGTGCAAAAAGCCGCCGAACTTCGGCGGTTTTTTTATGTCCCGGCTTCGAATCGGAAACATTGCATTCCTCTCCTGATTCGCATATAATATGTACGAATTTTAACGGAGGTGTTTTTATGTTTACCGGTTTTACAGATGAAACAATCCAGTTTTTCCTTGATCTGCGGTTTCATAACTATACGGATTATTTTCATCAGCAGCATGACCGGTATGTGGAAAATGTCCAGCAGCTGTTTTACAGCCTGATCGAGGATCTGGCGCCAGCCATGCTGTCCGTTGACCCCCGGATGGAAGTCCGGCCATACAAATGCCTTTCCCGGATCCACCGTGACACCAGATTCAGCAAGGACAAGAGCCCCTACAGGGATCACCTGTGGTTTCTTTTCCGGAGGGCGGCTGAGCCCAGGGAGAAATCCCTCTTCTATTATGGGGAATTTGGGCCGGACCGCCTGGACTGGGGGCTTGGCATCTGGGGAGAGAACAGGGAGGTCATGGATATGTTCCGGAAGCGGATGGAAGCAAATCCTGACGGAATCATGGCCATGATTGACGATATGGATCTGCCGGAAAGGCACCTTGGGCTTGGAGGAAGCTGGTTCAAACGGATGCCCGTTCCAGAACAGATTCCGGACAGGCTGAAAAGATGGTATCTGAGCAGGGACATGTATATCGGAAAGGTAGACCCTGCATATGAATGGGCCTTTTCTGATCGGCTGAAAACGGAAATGGAAAAGGACTTTCTGGCAATGGCACCGCTGTATCAGACACTGCGCGGAATCTGTGATGAGATATAAGGCTGAAAGGAGAAAAAGAAATGGACTGGTTGAAGCTGAAAAGCGGATCGGATGTAAGAGGAAAAGCCTGCGGAGAGGACGCCGTGATTACCGGTGCGGTAGCCCGGGCGCTTGGAATGGCCTTTGTACATAAGCTGGAAAAGGAAACAGGGAAATGCCCGGAAAAAATAACTGTCGCGCTGGGACGGGACAGCCGGATTACGGGCCGGGCCCTCCTGGAAGCTGCCGCAGACGGCATTCTCCGGGCCGGAGCCGGAGTGCTGGATTTTGATATGTGCACTACGCCGGCCATGTTTATGGCTGTGATTACCCCGGGCTTTGAGCCCGATGGATCCATTATGATCACGGCAAGCCATCATCCCTGGGACCGAAACGGGCTGAAATTTTTCACCGGAAGAGGCGGGATAGAGAGCCGGGAAGTGGAAGAGCTGCTGAAGGATGCCCAGGGACTGAACCCGGAATCTCAGCCTCCCCGCGGAAAAGCCGAGCGGAAAGCATTTCTTCCGGTATACATGAATCAGCTGGCTGACAGGATCAGATCCGGACTGGGCGTATCGGAAGAAAGGCCGCTTTCCGGGCTGCATATTGCCGTAGACGCGGGAAACGGAGCAGGCGGCTTCTATGCGGACATGCTCCGGAGTCTCGGAGCCAATACCGACGGAAGCCAGTTTCTTGATCCGGACGGAATGTTTCCAAATCACATTCCCAACCCCGAAAACCCGGACGCGATTGCCAGCATCCGTGATGCCGTCATCCGGAGCGGTGCCGACCTCGGTGTAATTTTCGACACGGACTGCGACCGGGCGGCCGTAGTGGATGCGGACGGCCGCGAAATCAACCGGAACAGATTGATTGCACTGATCAGCGCAATCCTGCTGGAGAAGGAAAAAGGGCTTACCATCGTAACCGATTCGGTGACTTCCTCGGGTCTGAAAAAGTTTATCGAAGATCACGGCGGAATACACTACCGGTTTAAACGGGGATACAGAAATGTAATCGATGAAGCGATCCGTCTGAACGGGGAGGGCCTGCGCTGCCCTCTGGCCATTGAAACCAGCGGCCATGCAGCTCTTCAGGAAAACCATTTTCTGGATGACGGCATGTATTTGGTAACGGTGCTGATCGTGAAGGCGATGGAGATGAAGCGAATGGGGCAGACCCTGGGAAGCCTGATCGCGGACCTGCGGGAACCGGCAGAGAGCACGGAAATCCGCCTGAACATTACGGAACCTGATTTCCGGACAGCCGGACAGAATGCGATCAACCGGGTGATGAGCCGGACAGAGAATGATCCGGAATGGCATGCAGCTCCCGATAACCGGGAAGGAATCCGTGTTTCATTTGATCTGAAGGGAGAAAAGGATTCCGGATGGTTCCTTCTTCGATTGAGCGTCCACGATCCGGTACTGCCTGTGAATTGCGAAAGCGATGTTGATGGCGGTGTGAATGTCATGCTGGGCAGGCTGATGGATGTACTTAAAGGAACAGAAGGGATCGATCTTACGCCATTGCAAAAGGCTTTGGAAGGATAAGGAAGAATGGACATTAACTGGTATCCCGGGCATATGGCCAAAACCAGGCGGCAGCTGTCGGAGATGATCAGCCGGGTAGATCTGATGATTGAGCTTTGCGATGCACGGCTGCCCTATTCCAGCCGCAATCCGGATCTGGACCGGATGTGCCGGGGAAAAAACAGGATCCTGCTGCTGAACAAGGCAGATCTGGCTGATCCCGCACTGACAAGCCGGTGGCTTTCCTATTTCAGGAACCGGGGAATAGAGGCTGCTGCGATTCAGGCGAAGCAGCTGAAAAACAAAGAGGCGATTGCGGCGATCGAACGATCTACGCAAAAAGCAGTTCAGCAGGCTGCGGCCAGAGGAATCCGGAAAACCGTTCGGGCTATGGTCGTCGGTGTGCCTAACGTGGGAAAGAGCACCTACATCAATCAGCTGCATGGGGGACATATTGCCCAGGCCGGTGATCGCCCGGGTGTAACCAGGAGCACCCAGTGGATTCGTGTGACACCCTATCTGGAAATCATGGACACACCGGGGCTTTTGTGGCCGCGGCTGGACGACCAGACAGCGGCCCGGCGGCTGAGCTATCTGGGAACCATCCGGGATGAGGTCCTGAATCTGGATGACCTGGCACTGAGCCTGCTGAACGACCTGGCTGATTCCGTTCCCGACAGATTGATGGAACGGTTTCACGTTCAGGACCCTGATCTGCGGGGTCCCGAGCTGATGGATGCGGTATGCCGCGGACGCGGATTTCTGCTGCGCGGAAATGAATATGACTATGACCGATGCTGCAGCGTCGTACTGGACGAATTCCGGGAAGGCAAGCTGGGGCGAATCACGCTGGAAATACCCGGGGAGGACTGAATAGATGAAAATCAGCCGGAAGGAAAGAGCGGAAGCTCTGATGGCCTGGGATCTTCAGTATGTTGGTGCAGTCGCCGGGATGGATGAAGCCGGTCGGGGGCCTCTGGCTGGGAATGTGGTCGCAGCCTGCGTAGTGATGCCTGCCGATCCGCTTATTCTCTGGGTGGATGACAGTAAAAAACTGTCTGAAAGCCGCAGGGAAAAGGTCTATGAAGAAATCATGTCCCTGGCTCTGCATGTTGGGATCGGACGCTGCACTCCACAGGAAATTGATCGTATCAATATTCTGGAAGCAACCAAAAAAGCCATGAGGGAGGCCGCCTTTGGGATTCCGGCGGAAATCTTTCTGATTGACGCCGTAACAGGGCTCGGGCTGCCGGGAAGGGAAGTCCCGCTGATTCGCGGTGATGCCACCTCCTACGCCATTGCCGCCGCCAGCATAGTGGCCAAAGTGACGAGGGACAGGGAAATGCGGGAGCTGGACAGAATATATCCGGAATATGGATTTGCGAAAAACAAAGGCTACGGAACGGCTGCGCACATTGAAGCGCTGAAAAAGTACGGTCCCTGCCCTGTCCATCGGAGAACGTTTATCGGACACTTTACGCAGCAGGACGGTACTGAGTTTTTCCAAAGGTAATGCTAAGTGTTCATCCGGCTTTCAGCCAGAACCAAAGAAATGCCGGAACAGAAGAAGAAGGGGAGCTGAATGTCACCAGAAAGCCGGAAGAAAGTTACCTATGAAACCGGCATTCAGGGAGAGGAAATCGCAGAGAATTACCTGCGGAGTCTCGGATTCCGGCTTATCGAATCCCGTCACCGGGAAAAAACCGGTGAAATAGATCTGATCATGGAAGACGGGACGACTGTTGTCTTTGTTGAGGTAAAGGCCCGTTTTTCCATGCAGGCAAAAGGGGAAGGGCTGCGGGCGGTTACCCCTGCCAAGCAGCGAAGAATTGCCCGGACCGCGATGCTGTATCTGATGAAGCAGGGATGGCTTCGCAGAGATATAAGGTTTGATGTGGTGGAAATCAATCAGCACGGAATCGTCCATGTTCCGAATGCATTTCAGCCTGGAGGCATAAGATTTTGAGTAGAATGAAACTGAGAAACCCTTTCTGCCGTCGTGCAGGAAGAATCCGGAAGGCTTTTTTTATTCTGCTGGCTCTGGCCGCAATGGCTGCTGTTTCCGCAGCCGGGGAGGAGAATCTGTTAAAAAACAGCAGCTTTGAAGCACTGGATCAGAGCGGTCTCCCGAAAGAATGGAACACGGATTCCTATGTCAAGGAAGAGGGATACACTGTTTTTTCCGTGACGGAAGAGGATTTCTGCGAAGGCAGCAGAGCGGCTGTAATCCGGAACATCGGGGACAATGACGCCCGCTTTTATCAGAAGGTCAATGTTGAACCTGAAAGTCTCTACCGGTTCAGCGGTTATATCCGGACGGAGAATGTGGAAGGCGGCCGAGGGGCCAATCTTTCCATTGAAGGCCTTTATGCCTTCAGCGAAAGCGTCTATGATACAAGTGACGGATGGCAGTATATCGAATGGTACGGAGAGACTGGCGAAGGACAGCACTCCGTGACGCTTTTTGCCAGGTTGGGCGGATACAGCGGCGAAAGCCGGGGAAAGGCCTGGTTTGACGATCTGAAGCTTGAGAAGGTAAATGTGGTTCCGGGAAGCGGCATTGCTTCCAGATGGTATCAGGAAAAAAACATCAGCTATTATGAGGAGGACGAAGAGCCCGCAGAGGCTGGAAGCGCATCGCCCGCCTGGCCCAGGCTCATCATGCTTACATTGCTTTATACCCTGATCGCGATCCTGCTGACCCAGTGGCTGCGGCGCGAAAGACGGGAGCTGATGGAAGAGAAGAAAGGAATCCGTATTGTATTCTGGGCCGGCCTTGCAGCGGCGCTGCTGTTCCGGATGGCTGTGAGCAGCCAGGTCCTCGGATATATGGTGGATGTAAACTGCTTCCTCTCCTGGGGAAACACCATGGCAACCTACGGCCCTGCAGGTTTCTATCCGGAAACCAACTTCTGCGACTATCCCCCTGCTTACACCTATATTCTGGGACTCAACTCGCTGATCTGCAGGCTGATACCCGGGATCGGCGATGAAATGCGCCGGGTTGTTTTCCGCTTCTTCCCATCCCTGTGCGATATACTCTGCTGCCTGGTGCTGGATCGCTTTCTGCAGAGCCGGGAGTCCGGTCTTTCCGTTAAGGCCAGGGTTACCGGTCTGCTTCTGCTGGCCTTCCACCCTGTTCTGATTCTGAACAGCGCTGCCTGGGGACAGATGGACAGTGCGCTGGCGCTGCTGATTCTTCTGGTAGCTGTTTATGCCATCGAAGGAAAATGGGAAATATGCCTGCCGGCCTATATGCTGGCCGTTCTTGTGAAGCCTCAGGCACTGATGCTTGGATTTCTCGGTCTGGCTGCCATTGCTCTTGTCTGGGTCCGGGAAAAAGACGCCAGAAAAAGGATCATGAAAGGGATCGGATGGGCTGCGGCAGTACTGGCAGTCGTGGTGATTCCTTTCAGCATCCGTCAGGATCCGCTGTGGATTATTGATCAATATGCCGGAACGCTGGCTTCCTATCCCTATGCAACCGTAAATACCGCCAACTTCTATTACCTGCTGAACGGGAACTGGAGTGCCATCGGAACAGTCTCTCCGGGATGGGGAATTATCCTGCAGTCGGATTCTCTGCGTACAGCGGGCCATCTTGGGCCTGCCTGGGCGGCGCTGGGTATGACGGCAGCAGCGGCCGTATGCGGTTGTTTGTTCTACTTCAGAACACGAAAAGAATGGCGTTTTGCGTGGATCGAACCCTCGCTGTCAGCAGCAGTCATGATCTGGTTTGTTTACTGCGGATTGACTGGAGCATCCTGGGGCACGGTCGGAACAGGCGCCATGGTTTTTGCCTTTGTGATTGTGATCAGCCTCTATCTTCGGAAAGGAGATATTCATTTTCTGCCATATCTGGGCGGGCTGCTGTTCCTTCTGCTGTATATATTCGGCGTCAAGATGCATGAGAGGTATATCTTTCCTGCTTTCCTGCTGCTGGCCATGGCGTATGGCATAAAACGGGACAGGAGAATTCTGTATGTCCTGCTGACAATCTCCTGCACTGCCTTCATTAATGAAGGAATTGTACTGGACAACAGCATTCGGCTGGGTTCCGCCAGCGGACATCTGAATCAGGATACCTATGTCCTGGCAATGATTTTGAGCGTTGTGAACTGCCTGACTGCCGGATATGCCGTATGGCTGGGATTCAGCCTGGCCATGCCGCAGCGGACAGAGCGTCCTGTTTCGTCCGTGTCAGGCGATATCGCGTATCAGGATAACAGCCTGCACTGGAATAAAAAGGATACCATTTTGCTGTGCGGGATCATCGGGATTTATTCCCTTGTTTCCCTGATGACGCTGGGAAGCACGAAGGCGCCTCAGACCGCCTGGACGTCCACTGAATACACGGAAAGCGCTGTGCTGGATCTGGGAGAAGAACAGGAAAGTTTTACCATGCTCTACTTTGCCAGGGTAAGCCGCTACGACTTTACCGTCGCGACCAGCCGGGACGGAATCAACTGGGAGGATGAAACCTGGGCTCAGATGGATCAGGGTCAGTGCTGGAAATGGAAATATGTGACGGACAGCACTCAGTCGGAATCCGGTTCGCGAATCTACGGAAGTGCCCGTCACTGGTTCCAGGGCAGGTACGTGCGAATTACTTCACACCAGATCAACCTGGCTCTGTGTGAAGTCATTTTCCGGGACGGGGACGGGCATATTCTGCCTGTCGCAGGCGTGACAAGAAACGGAGGAGATCCGGAATCATCCCTGTATTCCCCGGTTGAGTATCTGACGGATGAGCAGGACAGCATGGAAGCGATGCCCATCTATTTCCCGGTGGCGGGTCAGGCGGAGGGCGAAGATAATCCCCGCACAGCGCAGCCTTCCTGGTGGAACTCCACTTACTTTGATGAAATCTATCATGCCCGCACTGCCTGGGAATTCTTACAGGGTTCCGCTCCCTATGAAACAAGCCATCCACCGCTGGGCAAGGTGTTGATGAGCTGGAGTGTAGCCCTCTTTGGAATGACTCCCTTCGGCTGGAGATTTGCCGGAGCATTGGCCGGCATTCTGATGCTTGCTCTGATCTATCTGATTCTGAAGCAGATGTTCAAGACGACAGGTTCAGCTGCCTTTGGTACGGGACTCCTGGCGCTGGACTGTATGCATCTGACTCAGACACAGATCGCGACCATAGACAGTTTCCCCGTGCTGTTTATCCTGATGGCCTATTTCTTCATGCTGCGTTTCCTGCAGACGGACTGGCGGACAGAAGGAATGCGGAGGATTCTTTGTGATCTTGGCCCGTGCGGACTCGGAATGGGACTGTCCATTGCCAGCAAATGGATCGGAATTTATGCCGGCGCAGGACTTGCCGTTCTTTTCTTCTGGCACGGGTACAGGGTTTTCAGGGAGGAAAGGAAGGACCCGTCCGGCACGGCACATAAATTCGAGATAATCTGCCTTTGGTGTGTGCTTTTCTTTGTCATCGTGCCGATTCTGGTCTATCTGCTCAGCTATATCCCTTATTTTGCCCACCGTCATTTTACCAGTCTGGGAGACTATCTGCAGGCAGTTGTGGCAAGCCAGGAGGGTATGTTCAATTATCATTCAACACCCGGGCTGGGAATGGATCATCCCTTCTATTCGCCCTGGTACGAATGGCCCGTCATCGGCAAACCCATGTTCTATTCCACCAAACAGTATATTTTCAATGACGATCTTAGCTTCAGCATCTTCTGCTTCGGGAATCCCGTCATCTGGTGGGCAGGAATTCCGGGCATGATCATGGCTGTCTTGTGCTGGATCCGGAACCGGGAAAAAAAGCTGAGCCTGCCTGACGCCGCCGGAACGGACGGAAGCCGGAATCCAGCCAGCCTTGATACAGCCCTTGTGTTCATCCTGACAGGGTTCCTGGCACAGTATCTGCCCTGGACGCTGGTACCGCGCGGAACATATATATATCATTATTTTGCCAGTGTGCCGTTCCTGATTCTGGGGCTGACGGCCGGATTTGAGCAGATCCGGCTTCGGGCACCCCGGGCCGGCCTGAGGCTGATGGTTGGCTTTACTGCTGCCGCGCTGGCTTCCTTTATCCTGTTCTTCCCGTATGCAAGCGGAATTATGGCTCCTGTTTCCTGGCTGGATCTGGGAAAGAAGTTCCTGAGAATCTGGTACTGACAGCCCCGGATTCAAAATGCAGAGCGTCAGGAATTCCTGACTGCGGAAATATCAGCAGGGGGATAATCAATGAACGAAATGATGGCGCATATCCTGGCATTCGGTGTCAGCGGGGTCAGCGGATTCCCGGTTCAGGTGGAGGTATTTTCCACCGGTGGAATGCCCGGGATGGAGGTAATCGGTCTGCCGGACGCTTCCGTACGGGAAAGCAGAGAAAGGGTCAATGCAGCTATTCTGAACAGCGGAAAGGAAATGCCGCCCCGCCGGATTACCATCAATCTTGCTCCGGCGGATACAAAAAAGGAAGGGCCGGGATTTGACCTTCCCATCGCAGTAGGGCTTCTGGCTGCAAATCGGCAGATTCACATCATCCCTTCGATCGATCTGTCGAAGACGGTTTTTTTCGGAGAGCTGAGCCTGGATGGGAGAATTCAGCCGGTAAGAGGCGCACTGGCGATGGCGATTTCCGCCAGTGAATACGGATACACGGATATTATCCTTCCGGCCGGAAATGCGATGGAGGTGGCCTGTATCCAGGGAATGAACATATATCCGGTCTGCCATCTGAAGGAAGTGATCGGGCATCTGGAAGGTACATTGCCCATTCAGCCCCAGAAGCAAATGGACTATGAAGAGCTGAAAAGGCATCGGACTGTGGCGGTGGATATGAGCCAGGTAAAGGGCCAGGAGGGCGCCAGGCGCGCCCTGGAGGTAGCAGCAGCCGGCGGACATAATATGCTGATGATCGGTGCGCCCGGCAGCGGAAAAACCATGCTGGCCAGATGCCTGCCCGGAATCCTGCCGCCCCTGAGCTTCCAGGAATCGCTGGAAACCACAAGGATTTTCTCCATCGCGGGAAAAATAGCTCCCGGAAGCGGTCTGATGGTGGAACGTCCCTTCTGTGCGCCCCACCACAGCGCATCCGTCGCCTCGCTGATCGGCGGCGGGATGAATGCTGCTCCCGGAGAGGTTTCCCTTTCCCATAACGGCGTCCTTTTTCTGGACGAACTGCCGGAATTCAGCCGCGGAGCCCTGGAAGCACTCAGGCAGCCTTTGGAGGATGGCGTAGTAACCGTCAGCCGGGTTCGGAATCAGGCCTGCTATCAGTCCTCCTTCATGATGATTGCCGGAATGAACCCCTGTCCCTGCGGTTATTACGGAAGCAGACAGCGGGAATGCCGGTGTACCCCACAGGAAATCCGCAGGTATCTGGATCGGGTTTCCGGGCCGCTGCTGGACAGAATAGATATTCAGGTGGAAGTGGATTCCGTTCCGGTGGCAGAGATTCGCTCCTCAGCCCCTGCGGAAAGCTCAGCAGCTGTGGCGGCGCGGGTGGAGAAAGCCAGAATTCTCCAGATGGAAAGATATGCAGGCAGCGGTTTTTTCTGCAACGCCCAGCTGGACAACAACGCCATCCGGAAATACTGTTCCATGACCCAGGAAGCGGAAAACCTGCTGCATCTGGCAGTGGAAAAAATGAGCCTGAGCATGCGCGCCTATCACCGGGTCATTAAAGTGGCACGAACCCTGGCTGATCTTTCCGGCAGCGACAGAATCGGCATGGCTGAAATCGCGGAAGCAATCCAATTCAGGGAGCTGGATCAGAAATACTGGAGAAACGGTACGCTTTAAAGAACGGAGGACATTATTTTGAACACGGATTGCCGTACGGCTGCGCTGGCCTGGTTATCCAGTGCCGGGCTCGCTCCGGAATATCTGCGGGAAGTTTTGGAAGCTGAGCCGGACCCGGAACGGATATTGATGCATTTCCAGTCAAGGGGAGAACTGCCAGGTGAGCGGCCTCTCCCTGAAAAAATAAGACGAATGCTGAAGAAAAACTGCCAGTCTGATCAGATGTCCTTCTGGACCGGATTGATTGAAAAGTATCAAATCAAGGGAATGACCGTCACCGGGGAAGACTATCCGGGCCGCCTCCTTCCTTTGTCTGAATCACCGGCGATTCTTTTTTATCAGGGTTCGCCTGCCGCCGCAGACCGCCCTTCCGCGGCGATGGTCGGCAGCCGAAGCGCTTCCTATAAAGGACTGGATGCTGCCCGCAGGATTGCGGAGCATTTGAGCCGAAACGGCATTGCCATCGTCAGCGGGCTCGCATACGGCATTGATGCCGCAGCACATCAGGGATGTCTGAAGGGCGGCAGCCCGACGATTGCCATTCTGGGCTGCGGTCTGGATCAGGACTATCCGCAGGAAAATGCTCAGCTCCGGCGGGAAATACTGTCCCGGGGCGGACTGGTTCTCAGTGAATACCCACCGGGAGAAAAGCCTCTGGGATGGCATTTCCCTTATCGGAACAGGATTATCAGCGGTATGGGAGATTGCCTGATCCTGATGGAAGCCAGAATCCGAAGCGGATCCATGACCAGCGTTCAGCATGCCCTGAATCAGGGCAGGGATGTATTTGTCTATCCCGGGGAACCTGGAAGTCCGAAAAGCGAGGGCAATCATCAGCTGCTGCGGGAGGGAGCCATCTATTTCACATCGGCAGAAGATATCATGGAAGATATGGGCTGGCTTGACAAGAATAACGATGTGGGGCAAAATAGCGATCATCAGGCTGAATCGGCAGTTCGAAATTCTCCGGCGGAAGAACAGGTTCTTCATCGGCTGAAGGATGGTGAACAGGGTTTTGACCAGCTTTGTGAAGCGCTGAATATGCCGGCAGCCATGCTGAACGCAACACTGTCCCTGCTGCAGATCAGGGGTCTGATTCAGGCATTGCCCGGCAAGCTGTACCGGATTTCAGATCAGGCCGGGAATTTTGCCTGAAAGAGCGGGAACCGGTTGACTCAGAGGAAGCACTCCGAAAGGAACAAACATCAGAAAAAGGAATGAGAAGGGTATGCCGACGGAAACAAAAAAGAAACTGATCATCGTGGAATCCCCGGCCAAGGCCAAAGCGGTCAGCCGTTACCTCGGGAAAGGATACAAGGTGGAAGCTTCGCAGGGACATGTATGCGACCTTCCCAAATCCCAGCTGGGAGTGGATCCCGAAAAGGATTTCGAGATGAAATATATCACGATCCGGGGTCGGGGTGATATCCTTGCCCGAATCCGGAAGGAAGCAAAAAATGCGAAAGAGATCTACTTCGCAACAGACCCTGACCGGGAAGGAGAGGCCATCAGCTGGCATCTTTTCCATGCTCTGGGCGTAGATGAAAGCAAGCCCTGCCGGATCGAGTTTCACGAAGTAACCAAAAAAGCTGTTCAGAACGCAGTTAAGCATCCGCGGCAGCTGGATATGGGGCGCATCGATGCACAGCAGGCCCGCCGGGCGCTGGACCGTCTGGTTGGATACAAAATCAGTCCGCTGCTGTGGGCAAAGATCAAAAAAGGTCTTTCTGCCGGAAGAGTGCAAAGTGTCGCAACCAGGATGGTTGTAGACCGGGAGAAAGAAATTGACAGCTTCATTCCGGAGGAGTACTGGGACATTAATGTGGACTGCACAGGAAAAATGGAAGGCAAAACCTTTCATCTGGATACGAAGCTGGTCACGCTGGACGGAAAAAAAGCAAAAATCACCAATCGGGAGGAAGCGGATGCAGCACTGAAGAAAATCAGAGCTGCAAAGCTGCAGATTCAGGAAATCAGAAGCAAGGAAAAGAAGAGGATGCCCGCACCGCCCTTTACTACCTCCAGCCTGCAGCAGGAAGCAAGCCGAAAGCTTTCTTTCACCACGTCCCGAACCATGCAGGTTGTCCAGCAGCTGTATGAAGGAATTGATCTGGCCGGAGAAGGAACACAGGGCCTGGTTACCTATATTCGTACAGACTCGGTCCGCGTCAGCGAGGAAGCCCTGCAAAGTCTTCGGGAATGGATCCCGCGGAAGTTCGGCCCGGAATATCTGCCGGAAACTCCGCTGGAATACAAGGGACGGAAGAATGCTCAGGATGCCCATGAAGCAATCCGTCCTACGGATGTGACAAGAACCCCGGAATCGGTCAAGTCCTCCCTGACAAGGGATCAGCTGATGCTGTACCGTCTGATCTATAATCGCTTTGTAGCCAGTCAGATGGCGCCGGCTGTTTATGAAACCATGGCCATCGAGATCGGGGATTCGTGTGTAGGTCTCCGGTACTATGGCGAGCATAAAACTTTCGCCGGCTTTACAACCCTTTATGAAGAAAGTACGGATGATGAAACAATCCAGAAAAAGGAAGGCGCCCTGCCGACTCTGAAGGAAAAACTCCTTCTGAAAGCGGACAGCGTGGATCCTCAGCAGCATTTTACCCAGCCCCCGAGCAGATATACGGAAGCCAGTCTGGTCAAGACGCTGGAGGAAAACGGCATCGGCCGTCCCTCCACTTATGCGCCTACCATATCCACCATCGTTTCCCGGGGGTATGTTACCCGTGAAAAAAAGCGGATTTATCCGACAGAGCTCGGGATCATGGTCACAAGCCTGATGCAGGAATATTTCAGTGATATTGTGGACACGGAATTTACTGCCGATATGGAAGAACGGCTGGATCAGGTGGAAGAGGGAACCCGGGACTGGAAGCAGATTCTGCGGGAATTCTATCCGGGGTTCAAAAAGGAACTGGATGTTGCCGAGCAGGAAATCGAGAAAATAGAAATACAGGATGAAGTCAGCGATGTTGTCTGCGATCAGTGCGGTGCCATGATGGTTTACAAGATGGGCCGTTTCGGAAGGTTCCTGGCTTGTCCGAATTTCCCCGATTGCCGGAATACAAAACCTATTCTGACCTATCTGGATACGCCCTGCCCCAAATGCGGCAAACGTCTGCTGGAAAAGGTCAGCAAGAAGAATCGGAAATTCTACGGATGCGAGGGATATCCTGACTGCGACTTCGTCAGCTGGGACAAACCTGTCCCCGAAAAATGCCCCCGATGCGGAAGCTTCATGGTGGAGAAACGAAACAGCAGAAAAGGGGTAACGCATCTCTGTACGAATGAAACCTGCCGCTATCGTGAAACAGTGGCAGCTGATGAGGCTGAAAATGAATAAGGTGCAGGTCATCGGAGCAGGGCTGGCCGGCTGTGAGGCAGCCTGGCAGCTGGCCAGAAGGGGAATCCCGGTGCGTCTGACTGAGATGAAACCGGGAAAGAGCTCTCCGGCGCATCATTCTGCCGACTTTGCGGAGCTGGTTTGCTCCAACAGCTTTCGGGGGGACCGGCTGAGCAATGCAGTCGGCCTCCTGAAGGAGGAAATGCGGCGTTTCGGCTCTCTGATTCTTTCCGCAGCGGATCATCAGCGGGTTCCAGCCGGCGGCGCGCTGGCTGTCGACCGGACAGGATTTGCCCGGGAGGTTACCGAAAGAATTCGCAGCCATCCATTGATTGAAACTGTTTCCGCTGAAGCGGATACGGTACCAGAAGCGCCGGCAGTCATCGCTACGGGACCTCTGACCAGCGAAAAAATGGCATCGGCAATCCGCGGGCTTCCCGGACTTGGGACGCTGAATTTCTATGATGCCGCTGCTCCGATTGTGGTCCGGGAATCGCTTGACATGAGCCGGATCTTTCGAATGAGCCGGTACGGCCGGGGCGACGATTATCTGAACTGTCCCATGACGGAAGCGGAATACGATGCTTTCATTACCGAGCTGATCGGTGCCGAAACCGCTGAGATCCATGGCTTTGAAGAAAAGAAAGTCTTTGAAGGCTGTATGCCCATTGAAAGCATGGCAAAGCGGGGAAGAATGGTACCTGCATTTGGTCCCATGAAGCCTGTCGGCCTGAAACGGGAGGGAGAAAGGCTGCCTTTTGCCGTGGTTCAGCTGCGGCAGGATGATGCTGCTGACACGCTTTATAACCTGGTAGGCTTTCAGACAAGGCTGAAATTTCCTGAGCAGCAGCGGGTTTTTCGGATGATTCCGGGGCTGGAGCATGCCGAATTTGCCAGATATGGCGTCATGCACCGGAATACTTTTCTGAACAGTCCGGGTTTTCTGAACGATCAATTCGAAATGATCAGCCGGCCCGGCGTTTACTTTGCGGGACAGATGACCGGAGTGGAAGGATATGTTGAAAGCGCGGCCAGCGGGCTGGTGGCGGGGGTTTCCCTGGCCAGAAGCCTTCTGGGCCTGCCAAGGATGGAATTCCCTGGCCTGACCGCCTTGGGAGCCATGGGAAGGTATATTTCCACGCCCAATGTCCGGTTTCAGCCGATGAACTGCGCTTTTGGGCTGATTGATTCACTTCCCGCAGAACCCGGAAAAAGGAAAATCCGGAACAAGGCGGAAAGATATGAGGCCATTTCAGCCAGAGCACTGGAGTACTGGCAGGACCATGAACAGATGATCCAGGAAGGAGTTATGGAATGAGCAGTCCGTTCAGAGGAACGACCATCTGCGCCGTCAGGAAAAACGGGAAAATTGCCATCGCCGGAGACGGGCAGGTCACCATGGGAGAAAGCACCATTTTCAAAACAACCGCCCGGAAGGTTCGCAGGCTTTATCACGGCACTGTAGCGGTAGGATTTGCCGGAAGCGTGGTGGACGCTTTCATCCTGTGCGAAAAATTTGAAGAGAAGCTGGAACAATGCGGCGGAAATCTGGAAAAGGCCGCTGTCGCGCTGGCTCAGACCTGGAGGGGTGATCAGGCCATGCGGCAGCTTGAATCCATGATGATTGTCGCAAATCACGAAAAGCTGCTGATTCTGAGCGGAACCGGAGAAGTCATCGAACCGGATGAGGGTATTGCCGCCATTGGTTCCGGAGGAAATTACGCACTGGCTGCGGCCAGGGCTCTTTGCGGAAATACGGATCTTTCCGCCCATGAGATTGCTGAAAAATCGCTGCAGATTGCCGCCAGCATCTGCGTGTTCACCAATAACAATATTATCGTTGAAGATGTCTGACAGAGGGGGAGCACAGGATGGAACTTACACCGAGACAGATCGTACATGAGCTGGACCGGTATATTATCGGCCAGGAGGAAGCCAAGAAATCCGTTGCTATCGCGCTGCGGAACAGATACCGCCGGAGCCGTGTCCCTGAAGAGCTTCGGGATGAGATTAGTCCGAAGAATATTCTGATGATCGGGCCGACCGGCGTCGGAAAAACTGAAATCGCCAGGAGACTTGCCCGGCTGGTGAACGCCCCCTTCATTAAGGTGGAAGCCACTAAATTTACGGAAGTCGGCTATGTGGGCCGGGATGTGGAGAGCATTATCCGCGATCTGACGGAAAATGCGATCCGAATGGTTCGGAAAGAGCATGAAGAACGCGTACTGCCCAGAGCAAGAGTTCTGGCGGAAGATGCTCTGGCTGAGCTGCTGGTTCATCCGCCCCGGAAAACCGGCGGCGCAATGTCGAATCCGCTGGATTATCTGCTGGGACGGCAAAAGGAGCAAACTCCTTCCGGTGAGGAAGCCACAGCGCTGGCCCGGAAGAAAGAAGATGTCCGCCAGCAGCTGATGCGGGGTGAACTGGAAGAGAATGAACTGGAAATCGAGGTTGCGGAGGAAATGCCCACCCTGGAAGTCGGCGGAAGCAGCATTTCCCTCGGGGATATGATGGGCAATATGATGCCGCAGAAAACAAGACTCCGGCATGTAAAGGTCAGGGAAGCCCGTAAAATACTGACGGAGCAGGAAGCAGCCAAGCTGATTGATAACGACGCGGTGCAGGAGGAGGCAATTCGCAGGACTGAACAAAACGGGATCGTTTTTATCGATGAAATCGATAAGATTGCATCCTCTTCTTCCGGGCATGGGCCTGATGTCAGCAGGGAAGGCGTACAGCGGGATATTCTGCCGATTGTGGAAGGCTGCACTGTCAATACCAAATACGGCGCGGTCAAGACAGACTTTATGCTTTTCATCGCAGCGGGTGCTTTCCATGTGAGCAAGGTGTCTGATCTGATTCCGGAGCTTCAGGGTCGGTTTCCGGTGCGTGTGCAGCTGAACAGCCTGTCGAAGGAGGAT
>ODAI012797482.1_pt1 | contig 18010 bp, 18 predicted proteins | sample 1539321 | NCBI WGS metagenome assembly ODAI01 (sample SAMN02144231, study PRJEB22623) | gut metagenome | biome: sheep rumen | host: Ovis aries | place: New Zealand | reverse complement strand
CCTCCGCCTGCAACCAGATATATATCACCTCTTTTATTATCAAATGAACTGAGAAGTCCGTCGGATGATGCAATATGCGTTGCGCCTCCTCCGCTTCCGCCCCTGCTGCCATATGCATTAAGGCCTCCGAGGGCTCCGCCGTTATATCCGTTCATCCCTCCGGCACATATGTATAAAACATCTCCCGGCATAAGATGCACCGTGCCCTCCGCAAATCCTCCGTTGGCGCCGACATATTGTCCTCCTCCTGCAGAACCTCCTTTTGCTCCGTAAACCTGCAATCTGTAATCAGCCTCTGCAGTTACGGTAAACGTCTGAACAGTCCCTGTATGATCAAATCTTTTATCAACATCAAGCAAAAAGCTGGCACCGTCGCCTCCTGATGCGGACATAAAAAGCTCATCATTTATATACAGCTCTGACCCTTCTCCTCCGCCGCAGATAACACCGTCATCACCGGTATCACTCTCACCCTTTATACCGGTATGTATTCTTATCCTGTCTCCCTCCTTAAGGAGTACTTCACATTCATTCATATCTCCCGAAACGCCGGGATATCCTTCATAAGATGCTCCGGAGCCTCCCCAAAGACTGATCTTATAAATGCCGGTCACCTGTACCGTTATTTCACGGTCTTCACCCCCTGCATAATAATCCCTTCTTCCAAGCACTTCTCCGGTGCTGCCTTCCTCAGTTACCGCCTCTTTCCATCCTCCATAAGGTGAGTCCGAATAGAAATATTTATATAAAAGATCATCTCCTCTTTCTCCCACCGAAAGATCCGTGATGCCCTTATAACGAAGTTCTCCGAATTTTTCGCTCCCCATATAATCGGGAGTTGCAGACAGTGTGATACCTTTGTAGGAAGCATACAGTTCCATGTCGGAAACAGGAAAGATCAAATCCCCGGCTTTTCCGACATAGCTGTCATCAGAAAGATCCGGAGATGAATACCAGCCTTCAAATATAAGACCTCTTCCGGCAGCATCCGGAAGAGTAAATCCTCCGCTTTTCCAAAGAGCCGTAAAGCGGTCAGTATTTCCTTTGATCACGGATGAATGAAGATATGATACGCTTCCGTCTGAATAGAATCTCTCGATCTTACCTGACAGGCTGCCCCTCATGATAAAACCGTATTTATTTCCTACATCCGCTTCCGATGCACCCGGGTCAGTGCTTTCATATACCCATCCTGCCAGATATGTTTCCGAATGGCAGGCATCTTCCCCCGTTATGGTATTAAGGACGATACTGTATCCTTCAGGGGGCGTAAGCTTTCCGTCATCAATATATGTACTGTACATATATCCCTTTGTAAACCGGTTTTTGTCATCCTCATATTCTCCGTTTACAACGCCGTCATAATATCCGGGATGTCCGTCAAAAGTTCCTGCCGAGATCTCAAGAGCGCAGTCAGACTCCTTCCACACAGCATAAAGAGTTATCACTGCATTATCGCTTCCATCACCTGATGCATTCAGAACAGCATAATGACTTTCAAGCAAGGAAGCGCATGCTCCGTCTTCAAAGACCGCTTCTCCCGAAGGAGTATCGCTCCAGCCGCAGAAAATATATCCTTTTCTGATATATTCGTTGGGAGAAAGAGTCTCTCCTCCGGATACTTCCTCCCCTTCATATTCATGAGCTCCACCGTAATAAAAAACCTGCGGATCCATGTCATGAGTATCTGCGTCCTGCAGATCAGTACAGTTCGGATCAAATCTTACCGTGTATCTGTTGCAGGAAATATAGGACCTGCACATATGCACGCTCCTTGAAAAACTGACTTCCATATTATCCCCGCATTCAGGGCAGACAAATACATATTCCACGGGATACTTTTGGGAAAAAACGCTGTCACCCACAAATATGTATCCGGTGTTTTTTACGCATTCCTTATCTGCATACACAAAGCCTGCAACGGGTTCTCCGCAGTCGGCACAATATCCTTTCCATCCGGAATCATAGCTTCTTCCGCATTTGTCGTTTGAAAGTCCCGATATACCGTAATATTCAAAATCCCTTCCCGCAGCAAAAGGGCCGTGCACGCATTTACCGTCCGGATGTTCAAGAACCCACTTTCCTACAGGGACCACATCATTTGTTATGGGTCTTGCATAGTAGTGATGCCCGGGAGGCAGAACTTCATCGGGATCCTTTCTTCCTATGACTCCCGAAGGCACCACCTCCGTACCTTCTGCTCCTCTGTATTTATTACCGGAGCCGCTGTAAACATATACACCGTTTGAATTAACCTCATATCCTCCCGGATGAAGAGATGTCCATGCAATGCCCCGGCTTCCTTCATAGAACCCCTTATAAGGATCGTTTCTGTAGCTTTGAAGTACTTCATCAGGTGTGGGAAAAACCGATGCCCCCGCCTTAAGAGCGTGAATAATAATCAAAAGCGCCGCTCCCATAATGACAGGCATAAGTGCAAAAATCCTTATTCCCGCAATTTTATTTCCTGCAATTTTTTTCCCCACACTCATTTTTCCAAAAACATCTTTACAATTACCTTTTTTCAAATACCCACCTCCCTATACAGATCAGTTTTGGAAACAAAAAAGGACCCGTATTTTTCCCTGAGGAAAAATACAGGTCCCGTTATTAAAGTTTTCAGATCAAAAGTCCGCTTTCGTGATCATTTCAAAAATGTGCTTTGAAATATATCACAGATTACGGATCCTTTCAACAGCTTCCAAAGTGTTTTCGTAAGTTCCGAATGCGGTAAGTCTGAAGAAGTGCTCTCCGCTGGGTCCAAAGCCCGAACCCGGAGTTCCTACGACATGTGCCTTATCAAGCAAAAAGTCAAAGAATTCCCAGCTTGTCATGCCATTTGGAGCCTTAAGCCAGATATAAGGCGCGTTCACGCCTCCGGAGACATTATATCCCGCACTCTTAAGACCGTCATAGATCACCCTGGCATTGTTCATGTAATATGCAACCTGCTCTTTAAGCTGCTTCTTACCCTGTCTGGAGTAGACAGCTTCACCGGCTTTCTGGACTATATATGGAGCTCCGTTATATTTTGTTCCGTGACGTCTTGCCCAGAGAGGATGAAGAAGTGTATCCCCTGCTTTAAGGTCTTTGGGGATTACTGTAAATCCAAGACGCACACCGGTAAATCCGGCATTCTTTGAAAAAGATCTGAACTCGATGGCACATCCTCTTGCACCCTCGCACTCAAAAATGCTGTGGGGAACATCATCCTCGGAAATATATGCTTCATATGCGGCATCGTAAAGGATTATCGCACCAACCTTATTTGCATAGTCCACCCATTTCTGGAGTTCGCTCTTTTTGATGGCAGAACCCGTGGGATTGTTGGGAAAACACAGATAGATAAGATCCGGAGTTTTTTCGGGAAGCATGGGTACGAATCCGTTCTCTTCAGTGCAGGGCATGTAGATCACATCGGACCAGGTCCCGGTGTTTTTATCATAAATGCCCGTTCTTCCTGCCATAACGTTGGAATCAACGTAAACAGGATAGACAGGATCACACACAGCGATCTTATTGTCAGTCGAAAAGATCTCCTGGATATTGGCACAGTCACTCTTTGCTCCGTCAGATACAAAGATCTCGTCAGCCGAAATATCACAGCCCCTGCTCTTATAATCCTCTTCTGCGATCACATTTCGCAAAAACTCATATCCAAGATCCGGAGCGTAGCCTTTAAAGGTCTCCTTTGAAGCCATTTCGTCAACTGCGGCATGCAGTGCGGATATTATGGCAGGAGCCAGAGGCTGGGTGACATCACCGATGCCGAGCCTGATTATCTTTGCATCCGGATTAGCCTCCTGGTATTCCCTTACCTTTTTTCCAATGGTGGAAAAGAGATAGCTTCCGGGGAGTTTCAAGTAATTATCGTTTGCTTTAACCATTTTGTTTTCTCCTGCTTTCTTTTAATATTTCCTTAAGTTCTTCCGGACTGAAGATATAATCCTTTTCACAGAAATCACAATGCACTTCAGCCTCTTTATTTTCTTTTATCATTTCCGTCAGGTCTTTTTCCCCGAGACTTACAAGCACATTTTCAACTCTGTCTCTTGAGCAGTCGCATTTATATGCGGTATCGTATGTTTCGTTAAAAAATATGTCCAGGCCCTTCAAAACCTCAGAGAGTATATCCTCGGGCGTAAGACCTGCGTCAAGCATTTCGGTAACACTGCGGAGGTTTTTCAGATTATCCTCAAGAACGCTTATTATCTCATCCTCCGCATCTGGCATAAGCTGTACTATGAATCCGCCGGAACATTTTACGGTATTATCCCTGTTCATGAGCACTCCCAGGCCAACCGAAGACGGAGTCTGTTCCGATGCGGCAAAATAGTATGTTATATCCTCCGCTATCTCTCCTGTCTGAAGCGCGATCCTTCCCACGTAGGGTTCTTTAAGTCCGAGATCCTTTACAACTATAAGATCACCGTTACCTATGGCACCGGACACATTGAGATGACCGTTGCTTTTTGCAGGCAGGATCACATCGGGAACAGGAGTATATCCCTTTACATTACCGTGTGAATCAGCGCATACCGTAAGTCCGCCGGAGGGTCCGTCGGATTTTATCTGTATCGTCAGTTTGTCGCCGTCGCCCTTCATCATAATGCTCATCATCGATGCAGCGGAAAGAGTCCGGCCAAGGGCAGCGCTCATAACAGGACTGGTATTGTGGAGCCTTCTGGACTCTTCCGCGATATTAAGCGTAGTGCAGGCAAAGGCTCTTATCTTCGCTCCCGCCGCCGTGGCACTGACTATATAATCTTTTTTGCATTTTTCATTTATCATTTTCAGGTTTTTTCAGACAGGCATATATTCTCTCTGTCGTTTCACTTACTTCTTCTTCCGTATCGGAATCGGATAAAAAAACCACCTCAAGGCAGGATGATGCAGCCATCTTCTTTATATCCTTGGCATCTATTCCGCGCTGGATATGAGTTTCTTCGGCCCTCTCATACAGTCCGTCATCACGCTTTATAAAAAGAGTCAGATCGCACTCATTGATATTATCCGCATCATCATAGACATTTTCCCAGATGAAAGATACATCCTCTCCGGATTCCGCTATTGTGGATTCTCCCACAGTCTCACGATACTTATATGACGTATTACAGTCAAAAATAAAAAGCCCTCCGGGATACAGAAAATTGGAAACTCCTTTAAAGGCTTTTTCAAGATCTTCATCGGATAAAATGTAATTAAGAGAATCGCATATGCAGACAGCCGTTCCGATAGTGGAATAAAGATCCAGCCCGCAGATATCCTGGTTCAGATACATTATCCCCCTGCCGTCATCCGACAAGGAAGCTTCCGAGAGCATATCCGGGGAAATATCAACGCCAAAGACGTCATATCCCATATCGAAAAGTTTTCTGGTAATAATGCCTGTCCCGCAGCCAAGGTCACATACAAGATTCCGCTCAGACCTTAAAAGCTCATCTTCACTTTCAGGATCAGGCTCACCCTGCCTGTTTTCAGCAGGAATGCTTATTCCGTATTTTTTTATATCACGGTCAAGCCTGCCCGCCCACTTATCATAGGGGACATCAGCCATAAGCTCATCATATACTTTCGCAAAAGCCTGATAAGGATCCAATATCAGCCTCCGATCCCGATGAGACTGAGAATCCCTGCGGTGCCGAGACCCATGATAATCCCCGCAAGCAGCACCCCTGCCATGACAGCTATAACGCTCTTCTTAAAATCCATGTCCAAAATGCTGGATGCAAGAGTTCCGGTCCATGCCCCCGTTCCGGGAAGAGGAATCCCGACAAAAAGAAACAGTGCCCAGTAAAGTCCGCGACCGGCCTTCTCCTGAAGTTTGGTGCCTCCCTTGTGCCCTTTCTCCAGACAGAAAGTAAAAAATTTACCGATCACTTTCTTATCTTTACCCCATTCAAGCACTCTTCTTGCAAAAAAGAAGATCACGGGAACAGGAAGCATATTGCCGAGGATGCAGACAGGATACAGGATCACAGGATCAAGTCCTCTTGCAAGTCCGTATGGTACGGATCCACGGATCTCAATAAGAGGGACCATGGAAATAAAAAAACTGACAATATAATCTATCATTGATACTCTCCTTAAGCGGTTATTTCCCTGAGGTTTCTGACAAGCTCGTCACATTCTTCATCGGTTCCCACAGTGATCCTGAGATAATTGTCGATCCTGGGTTTTTTGAAGTATCTGACATATATATTTCTCTTCTTCAGTTCGTTATAGATCTTTTCAGCATAAACGTCAGGGTGGGTGGCAAAGATAAAATTAGCCTTGGAATCTGAAAATGCAAATCCCAGCTCTTTAAGATCTTTTTTCAGTTTTTCCCTGGTTTTTATTATCTTTTCGCAGGATTTTTTAAAATACTCATCATCTCTTACAGCCTCCGCACCTGCCGCAAGAGTCACGGTATTCATGGTATATGAATTAAATGAGAATTTCACATCCTGAAGATATGATATAAGCTTTTCATTTCCTATGGCATATCCGATCCTCATTCCTGCCATGGATCTTGATTTTGAAAAAGTCTGGACTACCAGAAGATTATCATATTCCGGAAGAAGCTCTAATGCACTTTTTGTTCCGAAATCCACATAAGCTTCATCAACTATGCAGACCACATCCCTGTTAAGGTCAAGGATCTGCTTTACACCGGTCAGATCCATTGCAACTCCGGTGGGCGCATTGGGGTTTGGAAATATCACTCCGCCGTTTTCTTTATCGTAGTCCTCAGGATGGATCACAAAATCATCATCTAACGGTATCTGTTCATAAGGTATTCCAAACAGATCCGCCCACACATCATAGAAAGAATAAGTGATATCGGGAAACAGGATCTTTTTACCTGAGTTAAAAAAAGTAAGAAAAGCCATCGCAAGGACATCATCGGAACCGACTCCGACAAATACCTGCGAAGGCTTTACTCTGTATTTTTCAGCCAGTGCATTTACGATGAGGCCGGAATTCATATCCGGATATTTTCTCAGAATTGAAATATCCGTATTCTTTAAGACCTCCTCCACTCCGGGCGCGGGAGCATACGGATTCTCGTTTGTATTAAGCTTGATAACTTTTCCGGAAGGCTGTTCGCCTGCCACATAAGGAACTACTTTCCTTACATTTGATTCCCAACTCATTAAATCGTCCTTATCTGCTTTGCAAATTCACGACCGACCTCGGGCATTCCCATACGGTCATATACCCTTATAAGCCCTTCAGATGCATCCTTTCCGGATGATGTGATAACAATGGCCGGAAGTGTTTCAAAAGCTGCATTATAGTACCAGATGGCCGCCTCTTCGTAATCCTGGATCCTCTCATAAAACTGTCCAAGTTCCAGGCATACTTCGGAAGAAGCATCCGTTGCCATAAGCTTTGTAATATATTTAAAAAACATTACGATATCGCCGTGAAGTCTTGCGGTATGAGCTATAACAAGGCAGGCTTTGTTGACATCCTCGGGGTCCATTTCCGTATCTGCGGCACATGCAACAAAATATGAAAGTGCATCCCTGAAATCATCATCCGATCCCACCATAAAAAGCTCCCTGACATACATTCCGAAAAGCCTCTTGCTGAGTCTCTCACCTCTCTGAGTGGTCTTGGAAAAAATTGCAAGATCCCTGCTGCCATGGGATTTTTCCGGCATATGGCAGATCGTTACATCACTGTCATAGACTACAGGGTCAAGCCTGACCATCTCATGAACCGGATCCTGCCATACAAAATTACGAAGTCTTTTAAAAAGCTTGGGTCTGTATTCTTCATCAAAATTATATACAGTGGAGTGGGTAAGCTGCCCCGAATATCTCATCTGGACGATCTCCACTTCCTCAGGAAGCATATCCTTAAGTGCCATGAACTTGACATGGTTGGTTTCATCAAGGACTTCATCGGCATCTGCGGAATAGATATAATCCATTGTCGCCTTGGAAAAAGCAAAATTCCTGGCATCCGAAAAATTCCCCGTCCAAGCAAAATCATATATCTTATCGGTATATTTTTTTGCCACTTCCTTTGTGCCGTCGGAAGAGCCGGTATCAACGATCACTATCTCATCCATGAGATCCCTGATACTGTCAAGGCATCTTGAAAGGATCCTCTCTTCGTTTTTTACGATCATCACACAAGAAATTGTCATGGCTGTATCCTCCCCGGAGACATACTGCGCATACACCCCATATGCACATATACATAGGTAATTTTACCACATATCCGGATGTTTTAAAATACGGGGAAAACAGGATATATAAAGGATAAAACAATGAGAACGGCCCACAAAAACGCCAAAACGGGGACAGTGATATAGAATTTTTTCTTTTTTGTCTTATGGTGAAATACACGCATTCCTAAGAGAGCGCCGAATGCTCCGCTTAATGCAGCCCACAAAATAAGTGTTCTTTCGGGAATGCGCCAGCCGCTGCGCAGAGCCTGTCTTTTATCATATCCGAAAATGACAAAAGTAACGATGTTTACAAACAGTATGATAATATAGACTATCTTCATATTCCCCAGGCAGGTCCTGATATTTATTACGCTCTTCTTTATCCCGTAACGTCGATAACGCCGCAGGCTGAAGGATCATCCATGATAATGCTGTCAACCGAAGGTAAAGATATCTTTCCGGATGCGGGATTTTTTATGCTGATCATCCCTGTCGTAATAAGAGCATCAACATCCGATTTTTCAAAAGCAAGATCCGCATCATACATCCTGCAGCCCTTCAGCTTAAGTCCGCGGCAGTAGCATAGCGGCTGGGTTCCCGTGATCACACAGTTTTCAAAGGTTACATTCTCACAGTACCACCCAAGATATTCACCCTTAATAACGCTGTTTTTTACAAGAACGTTTTTGGCATGCCAGAAAGCGTCCTTGGTATCGAATTCACAATCTTCAATTACCGAATCCGAAATGTATTGGAAAGAATACTTTCCCTGAAGCTTCACCGATCTGAAGTCAAGGTGATCCGACCTCATCATGAAATACTCACTCTGCGCCGATGAATCCTCCATCTTTATCCCGCTTACAGACCATCCGAATTCCGGTGAGATTATATCGGAATTCTTGATGCTGATGTCACTGCATTCCCTGAGAGCCTTGATACCGTGCAGCTTTGAATCTTCGATGACCGTCTTTTTTGTATACCACAGGGCAGCACGGCATTTGTCTGTCATTTCACAGTTTACGATCTTTAAATCCGTATCATGCCAGAAAGGGTATCTGAGATTAAAAAAGCTATCATATACCTCAATATTTTTACTTTCCTTTAAAGCACTCTCTCCGTCTGAAGGGCCGTCAAATCTGCATTCCCTTACAACAAGACCGTCGCTTCCGTAAAGAGCTCTCTCTTCGTCAAATCTCTGTCCGCTTATGATCATATAAAACTCCGCTTATCAAAAAAGACAATTTCAGGTTCCATTAAATGGCCCGACAGGATCCCCCCTGAATCTGTCCGGACGGAAAATATCATACCATATATAGCACGGACAAATGAAATGATTTTATGATAAAAAGCGTCAGAAAAAAAGAAATGCAAATATATGGAACAAACGCAACAGGCTCTTTTAGCTTTAAGTTTTTTCCGATATTTCGCCTGAAAAGCTGATCAGCAGACAAAAGGAAAAGTGCTGCCGACATATGTATGATATGTCCTATGATCCCGCATCCGAGGAAAAAGAAAAAAACCTCGCAGCAGGAAAAAGCATGTGAATCCGCCCTGCCGTAAAACCCGCTCATGATCTTCTCCTGAATCGCAATTACGGCAAGGCAGTCAAAAGCACCGCTTAAAGTAAAGGTTTCCTGCCCCGCATAAAGGTCTGCACCTATGTGTAAAGAGCCATACAGCGGGGCGTAATAAGTACCTTCTGATATCATCAACGGGATAAAAAGGCTGTCTGCCGCCATTATCCACCATAAAAAATCCGGGATGCGATGATCTTTCAGATCAAAACAGGCGGCTAGGATAAGACAGGCCGGGCATACAGCCGGGCACATCACCCGCACCTTCTGACAACATATATACTTCCGTTTTTTATTCCCTCATAGAATCTTTCCACTTCGGAATATTCAAGATAGATATTGAACATAACTGCTGCGGCATCTCCCATGGCCTCATTGCCGGAACTGTCATATCCCTTTTCAACATATGCATTTTTGCACAGCAATATGCCTTTCCCCGTATCAGGCTCCGCAGAATATATATCGATCACATCTCCTGCCCTTAAGACACCGCTTACCGCTCTCGACAGATCATCTGCCCTGAATCCCGCCAAAACCGGCTCCTCCATAGTATTCAGGATATCATCCCGCGCAATGAACATTGAGTCCGTCAGAAGGGTTCCTTCGCTGATACCGTAAACCGGGGACAGACCCTCCAGCTTTTTTTCATCCGTTACCGCACCATTCGGTATACATCCCGCATCCACGCTTTTTAATTCCATGTATTTGCCGGCATTTGTTTCATCTATCACGACACCCCGGGGTATGGATGTCTGCGCAACATAAATATCTTTTTTTTCATAATCGGAAAGAGCCTGCTTCTGCATGTATGTCATTACGGCAAAAACGCCTGCTGCCACCACAAAAGCTGCGGCAAAAAGACCATATCCCTTTCCTTTTTCCTTATTATGCGTTTTTTTGTTTTTATTCATTTTCATACCTTTCAATAACCTGTATTAATAAAACGGGCGTAGGGCTGTCCCCTCCATCCTGTCGCGGGCAGTCTTAAGGAGTCACCTTATCCGGATCTGCCATCATCTCCACATATGTGTCTTTTCTGGCATTAACGACTATGCCTAAAAATCCCGATGCATCATATGATATCTCGGCATATACTCCTGCGGATCTGACATCCTTCCCGGATGGAGTCTTCATTTCACCGCAGATTCCTTCCGTCTTACTGACTGTATAACTGCCCACCGTATATTCCGTGACTTTGTCTCCTTCAACCTCATAAACCCTGAAATCATCCACCGTAACCCTTCCCCTTATATAGGACGGATCAGCCTTGCGGGGTTCAAATGCATCATTTAGTTTCATATTATCCTTAAGTGCATTCTCAAAGATCCCTCTTGCAGCCCGCGGATCGTTAATGACGATCCGGTGACTTAGTCCGTATATATAAGGATCCACGTCAAGAGCTGCCAGGGCAGATGCCGTAAGAGCATCCTCTGCTATGTCGGAGCCTGCCTTATAGCGCATTATCTGGAGACTTGCAAGAGCCATGACCAGAACAAATACAAGTGCATACATTCCCACCACATATTCGGCGTTTCCCGCATTGCTGCTGACCCTGTTAATACTTGGCCGTTGAAGTTCTGAATTCGGAAATCTCATATCCTCCCTCCGTGCTTCCTTTTATTTCAAGTGTCACCCTGCATCCGTAACCTACCGGATTCATATCCGTTTTACCCAGATTGATATTTTCAAGACCGGCCAGGGACAGATCATCAAGCATTTCATTTTTATCCGCTTCTTTCAGATATCCTTCCGTTTCCATCTTAAGGATGTACTGCCTTGATATCTGTGAGACCATGGTCTTGGTATTTATAAGCTTTACGCATCCTGCAAATGAGATCAGCACATATGCGATGCAAATGACAAAAATGCACATGGGCATCACATCGCCGACACTTCCCGCATCGTTTTCTTTTATATCTGCCAAAACACTTGGTGAATCCTCTTTTTTCATCAGGCTGTATCTTTTTATCATTTTTTTACTCCGGTAAGATAAAAGCGGAAGGCGTTGTAAGAATGGCTTTTGCCGAATCTGTCATGGCAGTAACGATGGTCTTGATAAAATCCGTCAGGGCATCCCTCATGACAACGCAAAGCAAAAGCGCGATGATACAAAGTCCTATGGTGACAAGTATCCCGTCAAGCCCTTCTTCTTTATGCATTCCAAGTTCCATTATCCTAATGATCATTCTTTTTATATATTTCATCATTTCTCCTTTCAAATATGCGAAAAACAATCAGAAGCTCACCGCTTTGGTCATCATATAGATAACACACGTATAAAGAGCCGTTCCCATTACAGAAGCAAGCACCAGAAGCTGGCAGAGTGTAAGTACCCTGTCAAGAGATGCCTTTCCTGACTGAAGCACGTCTTCCTCCATGTCACTTACCTGCTCTGCGATATCGGAAAGAAGCTCAACGGCCTGGCCGGACTCTAAAGCCTGGACAACTGTTATACAGAGAGAATCTATATATCTGTCATCAAAGGATGACCTGAATTTTTCAAGTGATGCATAAATATCCGACTTCATCATCATATCGGCACTGAAAGTGTTCAGTGCATCGATCAGTCTTATATGACGCACGCTGAGCACACATTCGGAAAGAGCGTCGGTCACATAGACACCGCTCCCTATCTGCACTTCCAGGGAGTGATATATAAGCTTTATGTCCGGCAGCATTTTTCGTGCATCAGCCCTATTTCTGGCAGGAACGTAAAGCGGAAGAAACATCCCCATAAGTACCGACAGAAGCACCGAAAAAAGAAAGCCCGCGCCAAGTCCCGTCACAAAACCCAAAGCTGCCAAAAATGCACACATTGCAACAAATCTCCCGGGATCCGTTTTTTTGCCTGTATGGTAGGAAGCTCCGTTTTTTCTGAGCCATGCATCAAGTGCGGAATATGAAGCGGACTTTCTTTGCTTTTCTTTTATCATCCCCGCAAATTCCGCACCGGCTCTTGCCACCCTGCTTTCCGCAGGATCAAGCACACATCTTACCCAGCCCGCCGAAGTAAGAACACAGGTGAAAACAAGTATTGCCGACACAGTATCGTAATAGTCTGTAATTCCCATACTCACCTCACTTATACAGAGCAGCAGCCTGTTTGAAATACATAAGGCAGACCCCCGCCATAACAGCAAGTGTCACTCTTCCGGGAATGCTCCCAAAAAGCACCGGGCCAAGACCGGTCTCTGACAGTGAAGTGGTTATGACAAGAACCACAAGACTCATTACCATCAAAAGAAGCATATTGATCGCCGATTCCCTGAGCATGGTCTTCCTCTGGGATGATTCTCTCAGATAATCCCTTAATCCTCTCCTTGTTTTTGCCACAAGCCCCGTAATGTCATCACTGTGTCTTGATGTTATCTCCATATTCCTGATGAGCTGTTTGAACTGTGGATGCTCTATGCGATCAGCAAGTGACAGCATTGCAAGGGATACGTCCCCACTCATTTTGCACTCCTGACTGCATTCATCAAGCGCACTTCTTAAAGGCTCGTCCATGTATATGCTTATCTCGCCGAATATCCCGGAGCTGATAGAACCCGATGCAGCAAATGAGCTCAAAAGATCCAGAAGTTTTGGCAGATCCTCTCCGGTTTTTTTCATGGCACTTATCTCAAGACACCTGATGAACACATAAACCGCCGATACAAAGACAGATACTGCCAAAAGACCGTATAACAGCCCGAAGGCGCTCCAGAAAGCTATCAGCAAAATGCAGCATATGGCGATCACCAAAGCCGAGAATTTTTCCGCACTCAGACCCGGATACTTTCTTTTGATCATGCTGTAGACAAGTGCCCTGTCGATCTTTCCGGGGAGGTTTTCCCTCATCATGCGCATTCTCAGATCTTTCCTTTTCTTAAGGTCATTTTTTCTTCCCCTGTCATCAAATCCCTTCACTATACCCCTTGCCGCCCTGCCGAGATCATCCGTCTCCCTGAGTGATCTCATGCTTCCGTATATGCTGAAAAGAAGCAGTATAAAAAGCCAGACATTACACCAGACGTTCATAATCAAGTTCACCCCTTTCTTCATTCCATCCTTTGCAGGAATAAACATTTGCCACTTTGAAATCCTTCATGAAAACTATCGTCTTAAAACAGTCCATCATCCTCATAAGCTCATTTCTCGAATACCTGCTTGCCTGCATTGCATAATCCACAAGCTTGTCGGTGGCTCTCATTGCGGAAACAGAATGTATGGTTCCGGCACAGATCTGCCCAGTGCAAGCCGCATTAAGCATATATGCAGCTTCGGAGCCCTTGATCTCACCGATGATAAAAAAATCCACATCCATGGTCAGTCCCGCAATGCTTATGTTCTCAAGGTCATAACTGGCTCTGCTTTCGGCAGACACCGGGATCGAATGCAGAAACATCATGTCGGGATGGAACATGGTGGTGAGCTCATCCGCCTGCTGTACCACAAGGACTGCCATATCATCCGGTATCGTTTCTTTAAGGGCATTGAGCAGGGTGGTCTTACCGGATGAATTCCCGCCGCAGATAAGCGTAGAACCAAGCCTGAACCTGAGGGCAAGTATCCTGGCACATTTTTCGTCAAGCATTCCCTTAAGGACCAGATCCCCAAGAAGAGGAAATTTCTTCGGGACTTTCCTGATACAAAGATACGGTTCTTCGTATGTGTTTACTATGGGCATTGATACGGTGAATCTCAGGATAAAATCAGGATGGGATGAAGAATCCGTAAACCTTTGTATGGCCGACAGATTCGAGACGCTGACTTTGTTTTTTGCGGCAATATGATCGATAAAAGCCCTGTATTCCGCTTCATCCGAAAAAAAGACACCGGACTCTTTCCTCTTTCCGCACTTCTTGACTCTTATACAGTCATGACTCATGACCCTTATATCCGATATATCAGGATCATCGATAAGCACGGACAGTCTCGAATAGCCGAAGACATATTCCTCGAATTCCTTCAGAAGCTCCCCGTTTTCTCCCGCCTCATCCCCGTAGTTTTCCGAAATGAATTCGGCGGCATCTTCCATAAATTTTTCTTTTGTCATCAGACCGCGTTTCAGTGAAATAAGCTGATTTCCCCTGCGGGCAATATACTCGTCCGCAATGGTTCCCAGAATGGGGCGGCGTGCAGATAACATTTCAGTCATTTGTTACCTCCGTGCGAACGCCCTGAAGAGCACCAAAAAAGGGCAGTCCGCAAAACTGCCCGGATAGATGGTGATGACAACTTTACTACTTAAAAAAGACAGGGTCAACACCATTTGAAGATTTTACGAAAATTCGTAAAATCTGTATAAAAACCTCTCTCCTAATAACAGGAAGATCCTTTTCCTGCCCCGCCAGAAGGGGTTTTTCTTATTTGTTAAATATATCCAAAAGGTGAAGAATATTGCAAGCAGGAGCGAAAACTGATAAAATATAAAAGCAGACGGGCCCAGGGGCCCCTTATCTGCTTTTGAGATTATCCCTGAAAAAGGAGCATTATGGAAGGATCAATGTTTTTACTTCTTGCAGGCGGACTGCTGGTCATCATTGCGGCGGTTGTTGTGATCTCTGCCGTTACAAGCGTAGTTTCCGCAGTTGCAGGTGAAGTTGAAGATTCAGAAGATTAATAAGTCTTTAAATCCGGATCATAATTGTGGGTTGCAACATATTTACAATATTCCGTAGCGTTGCAAACCCAGGGAAACAGCATCAGGATATATGTCAGGACAGTCTCCACTCCGATATATGCAAGACAGTAGACAACAGCCTCCATCAGATTCCTGAGAAAATCATTTTCCGGACGATAGAAAAAGATCATGCATATTACGGTACTGCTTATGAACCTTAAAAGCATCGCTATACCGTAACCGACTTTCAGGGCGTAGGTTTCCTCGGGAGTTCCCACATGATAATCATCGGAGGTTGTTATACTTTCAATGTATACTCCTCTTTTTTTTCTGCCTTTTTTCTTTCTTGAATCCTTTATCATCCCCTGGGAAAAGAAGCCGCCTGCCCCCACGATGCCGTAGCTTACGAGGTAATCGAGTATCTCTGCCGTCATGTGCTGGGTATCAAGAAGTCCGAAATACATATCCCCGAAAAATTTCATCACTCCGAATCCCACAGCAAAGAGCATTCCCTGCCATCCGCCGTAGAAGTAGGCAAAAAGATACAAAAAGAACATGGAGAACCAGGTCACATCCCCGCCCTCTGCAAGGTGGATTATTATCATATAGGAAAAACCAAAGCTTAAAAGCATCAGAAGACCGGCCCAGAACCTGGTATTTCCCCACAATCTTTTTTCGTCAAACAGTATGTTTTTATCGGGTACCATGCCTATTACCTCCCACTGAGCTTCTTTTTCTGCTCATAGCGCTTCTGGTTCTTGGTAGCGATATATCCCATGACAAATATCAGAACGCTTCCCCAGATCACAACACTGAACAGATTGCTGAACTGGCTGGATTCTTCAACCGCGGCATTTCCGCCAACGATAATACTTTCGGGGTTATCGATGACATTGCCGATCCAGGAATAGAACTTTGCAAACATTTCTATCATGTAATCCTTGACCTGGAACATCGCAAGAAGAGTACCTACTATTCCGATTATCCATCCGCTTCTTCTCTCATCATTTGCGGCATTGACTTCGACCATATTTTCAAGGAAGCCCTGTTCCTCCTGATAGCGTTCACGGAGTTCGTCATTTTCAAATGCCTTTCGGATCTGCTCCGCCTCCATCTGGGTTCCGTAATATTTAAAATTTCTCGCATCCCAGAGTTTGAGGGTTTTTCCGTAATCCTTATAAAGGCTGTTTATATATTCGTATGAAACATCGCCCTCGTGCTCCAAAGCTTTACCGACTTTTTTGCTGAGCTTATTAAGGGCAGTATTCTGAAGAAGGACCAGTTCCACGATAAAAACATAGGTAGCGGCGTCCTCTATCCTCTGCTTTCCTTCGCGTCTTTCAAAAGTCTTAAGAATGATGGCAAGACTTACGGGTGACATGTATGCCTCGTAATAATCATATATTGCCAGATCATTTTTCAGCTGCTGTGATACAAGCTCGTAATTTTTAATATAAAAATCCTGATGGACACTGAAAAATGTCTCCCCCGTAAGGATGTTCCTGAATTCCTGCTCAGACTCAGGTTTATCCGACATACAGTAAAATGCCTTTCCGTTTCCGCATCTTACAAGGCCGTATTTATCCCCGAGATAATCTATGACATTTTCATAATGGGTAAATCCGTACTCATCGATATCATCCTCTTCTCCAAATCTGACATCCAGCTGTCTCTGGCTGAGCTGGTCTCCCACCATTGAAGAAGAAAAACGGCAGTTCGGCATATAAATGACCAGCACATACATATGCGCACTTTTGTATGCAAGAAGAAGCAGCGAAACTTTCTGCTCGCCTACTGTCTCATTCATATACCTGTCCGTAGTATGTCTGAAGATACACTGACCCAGATATATCCTTTCAAGTTCACGGTTTATAAATCCCTCATACTCATATTCCATGTAGTAATCAAGATTCTCAAGAAGATCCCTTGTTTCATCCGGAATATCCCCTTCATAATGGAACTCACCTTCATTTTTGAAGAGAACATCCATTTTTGTGTTTTCCGGGTTGTCGGCAAAGGGGATAAAAAGGTATATATCGTCCTTGTAGGTCTTGTAATAGGTCTTGTTTTCAAGAAGACGCGCAAGATAATCTCCGTAGCAGAGATATACCTTTTCAAAATACGTCGCATCCTCATCACTGACTTTTATGTCCCTGTGATAATTAAAGTTCATTCCGCTTAAGGTTCTGACACCGTCGTCGGAAATGCACATACCTGAAATGGAATTGATAACATATCCATCATTATTAAGATCTGAAAGATATTTGATAAAAGCATCCCTGAGAAGTACGATAGACGGCTTTCCTTCTGGATCTCTCCTCTTATCGGGATGAATGGCAACGGATATGATGAACAGATTGTTGCCGCCTTTTTCTTTTGTATACTCATCAAGTATCTCTTCAGGGGCAATATCATCATCACGGCTGGTGTTATAGAAGGTCCTGATAAATTCACTTTCCGCTTTTTTTATGACAGCGGATTTCTTTGATCCGGCGTTTTTACGTACTTCATCAAGAACGTCACTGCCAAGTTTTTCCAGAAAATACTTTCTGACATCTTCGAACTTTTCATACTCGATAAAGTATCCGTCCTCATCATCGAAGGCTTTAAGCTCCGCAAAAAAAACGTCATCTTCGTTTTGGGGCTCTTCGGTATAACCGGTGGCAT
>ODAI010072543.1_pt1 | contig 18011 bp, 16 predicted proteins | sample 1539321 | NCBI WGS metagenome assembly ODAI01 (sample SAMN02144231, study PRJEB22623) | gut metagenome | biome: sheep rumen | host: Ovis aries | place: New Zealand | reverse complement strand
TTAGGGTACCAGAGCAGCGACTGGCTGTACTCCTTTCCCTCTTCGTCTCTGCCGAATATATGATCAGCAGTAAACCAAATCTTTGTAATTTTCATAACGTATCCCCCTTTATTAACTATTAAAATGCTCCTCCCAACTTATTTGATACCGACAGGCAATATTCCAAAAGACAGATTCAAGCAGAGCCGACAGACAGTTGCTCAGCCACGAGATTCGTGAGACTGACGAACTCGGGGATAGACAGCTGCTCAGGACGACGGGTCATCATGGGATTTTCGAAGAAGGAGGGCGATGCGGGGTGATCGCCGTTGAACAGTTGTCGCAGGGAAACGCGCAGCATCTTGCGACGCTGGTTGAATACGGCCTTGACCACACGGCGGAAGAGCTGTTCATCGCATCCCAGGTCGGTGACGCTGTTGCGGGTCATGCGGATGACAGCACTCTGCACCTTTGGAGGAGGGTTGAACACGCCTGGCTCCACGGTGAAGAGATACTCCACATCATACCAGGCCTGAATCATCACCGAGAGAATGCCGTACTGCTTGGTGCCCGGCTGCGAAGCGATACGGAGCGCCACCTCGTGCTGAATCATGCCCGTGCAGCAAGGGATGAGGTCCTTGAAGTCGAGCATGTGGAAGAATATCTGCGAGGAGATATCGTAGGGATAGTTGCCTGTGAGTACAAACGGCTTGCCGTCGAACACCTCGCGGAGGTCCATGCGGAGGAAGTCGCCACCTATTATCTGATCCTGAAGACGGGGGAAATGCTCCTGAAGCCAGGCCACCGACTCGCGGTCGATCTCGACCACCTTCAAGGGGCGTGTCTTCTCCACGAGATACTGCGTCATCACGCCCATGCCAGGTCCCACCTCGAGTACGGGGAGTTCGGCAAAGGGTTCATCGACCGTATCGGCGATGCGCTTGGCGATATTCAGGTCAGTGAGGAAATGCTGGCCTAAGTTCTTCTTGGGTCTAACCTGTTTCATGGGTACAAAGGTACAAATAAAGCATCAGAACACCAAATTTTGAAGGGAAAATGAAAAAAAAACGCTTCCTTTTGTCGAGTTACGATTTTTTTTCCTAATTTTGCAAAAGAAAACTCATTTACAAACCTACACATAGCCGTTGGAACTGAAAGTTATAGCAGCTAATGCAGCGAAAATAGTCCTGCCCATCATCCTGGGCAGTGTCATTCTATGGTGGATGTACCGTGGTGAGGACTTCGGGAGCATCCGCACCATACTGACAGAGGAGATGGACTGGACATGGATGCTGCTCTCGTTTCCCTTCGGCATCCTGGCACAGATGTTCCGTGCCTGGAGGTGGAAGCAGACACTGGAGCCCATCGGCGAACACCCGCGCACCTCTACCACCGTCTACTCTATCTTCATCAGCTATGCTGCCAGTCTGGTCATCCCGCGCATCGGCGAATTCTCCCGCTGTGCCGTGCTGAAGAGCTATGAGGGCATCTCATTCTCGAAGGCGCTGGGCACGGTGGTCACAGAGAGAGCCGTCGACACGCTCATCGTGATGGGCTACTCAGGACTGATACTGCTGCTGGAGATCAGCACCTTCGGCACCTTCTTCCAGGAGACAGGCACCTCGCTCGACGGCATTCTGAGCGGTTTCTCGCTCACCGGATGGATTGTGACCATCGTCTGCGGCATCGCCGTACTGATACTGCTGCACCTGTTGCTGAAGAACTTCTCAATATATAATAAGGTGAAGATGACGCTCACTGGCATCTGGGAGGGTGTACTCTCGCTAAGAGGTATCAGCAACCTGCCGCTCTACCTGACATTCTCCATCGCCATCTGGGTAAGCTACTTCCTGCACTTCTACCTCACCTTCTACTGTTTCGACTTCACGGCTCACCTGGGCATAGGCTGTGCGCTGGTAGCCTTCGTGGTGGCCAACTTTGCCGTCATCGTGCCAACGCCCAACGGTGCTGGTCCCTGGCACTTTGCCATCAAGACGATGCTCGTGCTCTATGGTGTGATGGAGGAGCAGGCACTGATCTTCGTGCTCATCGTACATACCGTACAGACGATGCTTGTCGTCGTGCTGGGTATCTATGCATGGGCAGCACTGAACTTTACAAAACGTTTAAATCCCAATAAAACAAACAACTATGAGTGAAATCAAGAATCTGAACCCGCAGTGCATCTGGAAGAACTTTTATGCACTGACCCAAGTGCCACGCCCCAGCGGACATTTAGAGAAAGTACAACAATTCCTGCTCAACTTTGCCAAAGAGGCAGGCGTGGAAGCCTTCAAAGACCCCGCCGACAATATCGTGATGCGCAAACCGGCATCTGCAGGCATGGAGAAGAAGAAAGGCGTCATCCTGCAAGCCCACATGGACATGGTGCCACAGAAGACACCCGAGTCGAAACACAATTTCGAGACCGACCCCATAGAACCCTGGATCGACGGTGAATGGGTGAAAGCCAAGGGAACCACCCTCGGTGCCGACAACGGCCTGGGCGTGGCAGCTATCATGGCCATCATGGAAGACAAGAGCCTGAAGCACGGTCCCATTGAGGCCCTCATCACTGCCGATGAGGAGACGGGCATGTTTGGTGCCAACGCTCTGCCCGAAGGCGAACTACAGGGCGACATCCTGCTCAACCTCGACTCCGAGCACTGGGGCAAGTTCGTCATCGGCTCAGCAGGCGGTATCGACGTCACTGCCACCCTCGATTATAAAGAGGTAGAGACCGACGCCGACGATGCTGCCGTGAAGGTGACCGTGAAGGGTCTGCGCGGCGGACACAGCGGTCTGGAAATCCACGAAGGTCGCGGCAATGCCAACAAGCTGCTGGTAAGACTGGTACGCGAGGCCATCGAAGAGCTGGACGCCCGTCTGGCCTGTTGGCAGGGCGGCAACATGCGCAACGCCATCCCCTTCAAGGCCGAGGCTGTGCTGACACTGCCTAAGGAGAACATTGAGGCCATGAAGGAACTGGCCAAGGACTGGCAGGACGACTTCCAGGACGAGTACAAGGGCATCGAGAGCGGCATCGAGGTGATCTGCGAGGATGTGGAGACGCCCAAGATGGAGGTGCCCGTTGAGATACAAGACAACCTGATCAATGCTATCTACGGTTGTCACGACGGCGTGATCCGCATGATACCCTCCTACCCCAGCGTGGTGGAGACCTCGTCGAACCTCGCCATCATCAACATCGGCGGCGGCAAGGCTTCGCTAAAGATTCTGGCCCGTTCGAGCCGTGAGGACATGAAGGACTATATCGTGAAGACCCTCGAGAGTTGCTTCTCGATGGCCGGCATGAAGGTAGAGACGGCAGGCTCCTACGGAGGCTGGGATCCCAACCCCGAGTCGGAGATACTGCATCTGCTGCTGAAGGAATACAAGGAGCTGTTCGGCACTGACGGCATCATCCAGGTAGACCATGCCGGACTGGAGTGCTCTATCATCCTGGGCAAGTATCCCCACCTCGACGTGGTGAGCTTCGGCCCCACGATGAAGTCGCCCCACACCACTACCGAGCGCGCCCTCATCGCCACCGTTGAACCCTTCTGGCAACTGCTGAAGAAGACGCTCGAGGATATTCCTGAGAAATGATTACTTAAAAAAATCCGCAGAATGCTTGCATCTGCGGATTTTTATTCGTATCTTTGCACCCGATAAACTTAATTTTATAATTAATATGGACGATTACCCGGCGGAAACATTCAAACGTTAAGGCTGGAGGAAGCAGGCAAGACCGCTAATCCTCTTGCCGCTCAATCATTTCTCGTGCCATCGCGCCACCGCGCCCTCGCACCACCGATAAAAGGATTAGCAAAATGAAGACCTACTGGAACACCCAAGGCGGACTGACCCAGCTCTCAGAGTGGCAGTCCAATTGCTGGATACAGGTGACATGCCCCACCGAAGACGACCAGCACGAACTGGAAGAGAAGTTCAACATCCCCGACTATTTCATGTCGGACATCAGCGATACCGACGAGCGTGCCCGTTATGAGTACGACGACGGATGGATGCTTATCATCCTCCGTATACCCTACGTCAAGGAAGTGCGCTCACGTACCCCCTACACCACCGTGCCCTTAGGAATCATCCATAAGCGCGACGTCACCATCACCGTCTGCTACTACGAGACCAACATGATGATCGACTTCGTCAGTTTCCAGCAGAAACGAGGCTCTGGATTCACCGACTATGTCGACATGATCTTCCGTCTCTTCCTCTCCAGTGCCGTCTGGTACCTGAAGCGACTCAAGCAGATATCGATGCTCATCGACAAGTCGAAGCGCAACCTCGACCGCGAGGTGAACAATGAGAGCCTGATCGGACTGAGCCGTCTGCAGGACTCACTCACCTATTTTATTACTTCCATCCGAGGCAACGAGACGCTCCTGTCGAAACTGAAGTTCAAACTGCAGATCGACGAACTTGATGCCGACCTGATAGAAGACGTCAACATCGAGATGAGCCAGGCCCGCGAAACTGCCAGCATCTACTCCAACATCCTCGAGTCGACAATGGACACCTACCAGAGTATCATCAACAACAACATGAACACCGTGATGCGTACGCTCACCTCAGTGACCATCATCATGATGATACCCACACTCATCACCTCGATGTTCGGTATGAACCTGGTCAACGGCATGGAAGAGAAGCCCTGGGGATTCATCATCGCAATCATACTTTCGCTCGTCATTTCGGGCCTTTGTTGGTGGTTTTTCCGTCACAAAAGGCTTGTTTGACACCTTTTTTATCAAAAAAATCGCTAAAAATTAGGTCAATTCAATAATTTATATTAATTTTGACGCGAAATATGTGACGATGCCTGCATCGTAATCCCGAAAATCAGTAACTAAAGAAGGTTAAATGATGGACTCTCAAGACAACATTCTCCAGCAGGAGAAAATCAATGAGGAAACAATCCAGGAGGCACAGGCCCCTGAAGTAGTTAACGAAGAGGTGGCCCAGGAGGTCACTGAGAAAGCTCCTGTTGAGGAGGCATCCGTTGAGGAAGCACCTGCAGAAGAGGCACCTGCTGAGGAAACCCCTGCCGAGGAAGCCAAGCCCCTGAAGGTCTACGAGACGAAGAAGGAAGTGTTGGACCGCATCAAGGACATCGCCCACGGCGACGAACCGCTTCAGAAGGAAGAGATCGACCACTTGAAGACCTCTTTCTACAAGCTTCACATTGCCGAGCGCGAAGCCAAGTTGAAGGCATACATCGATGCCGGCGGTGACCCAGAGGCATATCAGATCACCCCCGACGACGATGAAGAGGTGTTCAAGGCCGAGATGGGCATCATCAAGGAGAAGCGCCAGAAGCTCTTCAAGGAGCAGGAAGCCGAAAAGCAGGAGAATCTGGAGAAGAAACTGAGAATCATCGAAAAGATCAAGAGCATGATCACCTCGCCTGAAGAGGCCAACAAGGCCTATCAGGAGTTCAAAGCCCTGCAGACGGAGTGGCGCGAAATCAAAAACGTGCCAGCTGAGAAAGCCAGTGAGCTGTGGCGCAACTACCAGCTCTACGTAGAGCAGTTCTACGACCTGCTGAAGCTTAACAGCGAGGCTCGCGAGTACGACTTCAAGAAAAACCTGGAGTTGAAGACGCGCCTCTGCGAAGCTGCCGAGAAGTTGGCCGACGAGCCCGACGTGATCAGCGCCTTCCACCAGTTGCAGAAGTTGCATGCCGAATACCGCGAGATCGGTCCTGTCAGCAAGGACCTGCGCGACGAGATATGGAACCGCTTCAAGGCAGCCTCCACCGTTATCAACAAGCGCCACCAGCAGCACTTCGAAGGCATCCGCGCCAAAGAGGAGGAGAATCTGGCCCGCAAGACAGCCCTCTGCGAGAAGGTAGAGGCCATCGCTGCCCAAGAGAATAAGGGTAGTGGCGACTGGGAGAAGCACAGCAAGGAGATCATCGACATACAGGCCGAGTGGAAGACTATCGGCTTCGCTCCGCAGAAGATGAACGTGAAGATCTTCGAGCGCTTCCGTGCCGCTTGCGACGATTTCTTCGGCCGCAAGGCAGAATATTTCAAGAACGTCAAGACTACCTTCAAGGAGAATGCCGACAAGAAGCGTGCACTCATCGAGAAGGCCAAGGCTCTGCAGGATAGCACCGACTGGCGCTCCACCTCCGACAAGCTCATCGCCCTGCAGAAAGAATGGAAGACCATCGGTATGGTGCCCAAGAAACTGGGCGACCAGTTGTGGCAGGAGTTCCTCGATGCCTGCAACAAGTTCTTCGAGGCCCGCAATGCAGCCGGAGCCGGACAGCGCGGTGAGGAGCGCACCAACCTTGAGAAGAAGCGCGAAATCATTGCCAAACTGCAGGCCGTCTCCGAAGAGGCTGGCGAGAATATACAGGAGCAGGTGCAGAAACTGGTAGAGGAATACCAGGCTGTGGGGCACGTGCCTTTCAAGGAGAAAGACAAGCTCTACGACGAATACCATGCCGTGCTCGACAAACTCTACAAGGAACTCAATGTCAGCGTGGCCCGTCGCCGTCTGAACAATTTCAAGCAGAACCTCAAGCAGATGGCAGAACGCGGAGAGAATGCCCTCGACAACGAACGGGCACGCCTGTACCGTCAGTATGAGGCTATCAAGCAGGAAGTACAGACCTACGAAAACAACCTCGGTTTCCTGAATGTATCCTCGAAGAAAGGCAACAGCCTCATCGATGAGATGAACCGCAAAGTGCAGAAGCTGAAGGACGATATGAACCTGGTGCGCGAGAAGATCAAGGCCATCGACGCCAAGAACAAAGAGCAACAGGAATAACGATAGGATACTGAAGGCTGGGAAGATCGAATAACAAGTGTCTTCCGGAAATATGACAGAGAACAGCAAATGGGTGGCCTGCTGGGGCAATGCCACCTCGATAACCAATCGCAGAGAGGCCATCTATGCGAAAGACCTCACGTTACGCTATCCTATCAGGATGTGTTTCAGTGGCAGCATGACGGTTGCATAGACTTCGATGCAGCAGTGCGCAACATAACAAATCCGAAAGCATTTGCTGACGGCTATGACAGCGGCGACCACCTGCATCCCAGTGAGAAGGCCTACGATGCGATGGCACATGCGGCAGTGCATAAGCTGATACGCTACACACCGCAGTACGACCATGAAGAATACTACCAATAGTATCTGTTCGGGAAGTACAACCAAAGGAAAAAGAAAATCGCTAAGTGCTTAACCAAGCAACTTAGCGATTATTTCTGTTGGGGTACCCGGACTCGAACCAGGAAAGGCAGGACCAGAATCTGCAGTGTTACCATTACACCATACCCCAATGCCTTTGCAACCAAACGCCTTGTTTGTATTTGCGGGTGCAAAGGTACTACTTTTTCTCGAACTACCAAAATTTTTTGGAGAAAAATTATAAAAATCGCCAATTTTTCTCTATTTATTTTGCATTTCGCTCAATTTGCAGTACCTTTGCAGGGCTTTACACATAATTATATTTAATGGAACAAACAAAACAACTAGTTGAAGTCATCACAAAGGGCATCCAAGAGAAGAAAGGTTCCGACATCGTCGTGGTAGACCTGACGAAGATGGAGAGCACCATCTGCAAATATTTCATCATCTGTCAGGGCAACTCACCCACTCAGGTGGAAGCCATCACAGAATCTATCGGCGACATGGCACGGGAGCAACTCAGGGAGAAACCCACCCACGTAGTGGGACTGGAGAATGCCCAATGGGTAGCGATGGACTATACCGACGTGCTGGTGCACATCTTCCTTCCTGACGTCAGGGAGTACTACGACCTGGAGCACCTCTGGGAGGACGCAAAACTGACTTTCATCCCTAATTTGGACTGAAAATATGGACAACAACCAGACAAACAATAGCAACGGGGGCAACGACCCCAAGATGAACATGCCACGGTTCAACATGAACTGGATCTACGCCATCGCCATCGCAGCCCTGGCGCTGCTCTATTTCTCCAGTGGCGGTCCCCAGAACAGCAGCGTGGCCAAGCATGCCACCTATAGCGATTTCAAGGCGATGGTAGCCAAAGGCTATGCGCAGAAGATCGTAGTGAACAAGACACAGAGCACGCTGAAGATGTACGTGAAGCCGGAGCATATCCGCGACGTGTTCCATCAAGGAGCCCAACAGACAGGTGCCAATCCCTACGTGGAGGTAGAGTTCGGAAGCGTAGACCAGGTGGAGAAATTCGTGGAGGAAGCCAAGGATGCAAAGACCTTCTCTGGCGAGTTTAGCTACGAGAACAAACGCGAGAGCGAGATGTTCAATATGCTGCTCTATAACATACTGCCCTTCGTCATCATCATCGGTGCCTGGATATTCTTCATGCGCAGGATGGGAGGCGGCGGCATGGGCATGGGCGGTGCCAACGTGTTCAGCGTGGGCAAGTCGAAGGCCAAGATGTATGAGAAGGGCGGCGATCTGGGCATCACGTTCAAGGATGTGGCAGGACAAGCCGGTGCCAAGCAGGAGATACAGGAGACCGTTGAGTTTCTGAAGAACCCACAGAAATACACCGACCTGGGCGGCAAGATTCCCAAGGGAGCCCTGCTCGTAGGACCTCCGGGCACGGGTAAGACGCTGCTGGCCAAGGCAGTGGCTGGCGAGGCCGGTGTGCCATTCTTCTCGATGTCGGGCTCCGACTTCGTGGAGATGTTCGTAGGCGTTGGAGCCAGTCGTGTCCGTGACCTGTTCCAACAGGCGAAGGCCAAGAGCCCGTGTATCATCTTCATCGACGAGATTGACGCCGTGGGGCGTGCCCGTTCGAAGAACCCAGCCATGGGTGGCAATGACGAGCGCGAGAACACGCTCAACGCCCTGCTGACAGAGATGGACGGCTTTGGCACCAACTCGGGTGTCATCATCCTGGCAGCCACCAACCGTGCCGATATGCTCGACTCAGCCCTGCTACGTGCAGGACGCTTCGATCGTCAGATACACGTCGACCTGCCTGACCTGAACGAACGTAAGGAGGTATTCCGTGTACACCTGAGACCGCTGAAGATTGACGAGAGCGTAGACATCGACTTCCTGGCCCGTCAGACGCCAGGCTTTTCGGGTGCCGACATTGCCAACGTATGCAATGAGGCTGCCCTGATAGCAGCCCGCCACGACAAGCCACAGGTGGGCAAGCAGGATTTCCTGGATGCTGTAGACCGCATCATCGGCGGACTGGAGAAGAAGACCAAGGTGATGACACAGCAGGAGAAACGCTCTATCGCCATCCACGAGGCAGGACATGCCACCATCTCATGGTTCACCGAGTTTGCCAACCCGCTGGTAAAGGTATCTATTGTACCTCGTGGCCAGGCTCTGGGTGCTGCATGGTATTTGCCTGAAGAGCGCGTGCTGCAGACCAAGGAGGCTATGCTCGACGAGATGTGTTCACTACTCGGAGGCCGTGCTGCTGAGGAGTTGTTTATCGGAACCATCTCCACCGGTGCCATGAACGACCTGGAGCGTACCACCAAGCAGGCTTATGGCATGATTGCCTTTGCAGGCATGAGCGACAAGCTGCCCAATATCTGCTACTACAACAACGCAGAATATCAGTTCCAGAAGCCTTACTCTGAGACCACAGCAAAGATCATGGACGATGAGGTGCTGCGCATGATCAACGAGCAGTACGAACGAGCCAAAAAGATACTGACGGAGCACAAGGAGGGGCACGCACAGCTGGCACAGTTGCTGATAGATCGTGAGGTGATCTTCGCCGAAGATGTGGAGCGTATCTTCGGCAAGCGTCCCTGGACGAGCCGTGCCGAGGAGCTATTGGAGGCGCAGATGCGTGCCGATGCAGAACGCATGGCAGAAGAACGTGCCAAGGAACTCGAGGCTCAAGCCCATGAATCAAAGGATAAGGAGGAAAAAGCATGAAGAACTTCATCATCAGAACTATTACGGCAGTGTTTTTCGTGGCAGCCATTGTCACGTGTTTCCTTAATCCCAGAGCGATGGTATTCCTCTTTGCACTGGTGACAGGCATGACCATCTGGGAGTTTACAGGACTGGTGAATGAGCATCAGCCCAGCACCACTGTCAACAGAATGATCTCGACAGTGGCAGGCGTCTATTTCTTCCTGGCCATGGCTGGTTACAACAGCGGGTTGACGCCAGCCACAGTGTTCATCCCCTATCTGGTGAGCATCATATACCTAATGATAGCCGAGCTATATCTGAAACAGGAGAACCCAATCAACGACTGGGCATACACGATGTTCTCGCAGATGTACATCGCCCTGCCCTTCTCACTGCTCAACGTATTGACATTCCGCTCCACAGGCATCGACATCCAATACACCTACCTGGTGCCGCTCTCCGTGTTCGTGTTCCTCTGGATCAACGACACAGGGGCTTACATCTGCGGCTCGCTTCTGGGAAAGCACAAACTCTTCCCCCGCATATCGCCGGGAAAGAGTTGGGAAGGCAGCATCGGCGGCGGACTACTTGTGATGGCAGTGGCCGTGCTGGTATGGTATCTGACAGAGAAATATGACGTCAACGACATCCAGTTGAATGCCCTTGAATGGGCAGGCCTGGGTCTCGTGATTGTCATCTTCGGAACATGGGGCGACCTCACAGAATCGCTTTTCAAGCGCACGCTGGGTATCAAGGACAGCGGCCACATACTGCCAGGCCACGGTGGTATGCTCGACCGTTTCGACTCGTCGCTGATGGCGATACCGGCAGCAGTGGTGTATCTGTATACGCTGACGCTATTCTGATTACTTTATTTCGTATAGCACCTGGAGAGTGGGTGTATAGGTATTCTCCAGTGTGAGGGTGATGAAGCCGCCTTCGGCCTCGAACTTTGCAATCTTGTGGTCATCGCCGTGCTTAGGCATATTGGGCCAGGCACCCAGTTCCTTCTCAAACTGGTCGCGCATCTGTTGCCAGAGCTGACGCGTGCTATCGTTGGTCGACACTTTGTAATTCTCCTGCAAGGCTTGCAACTTGCCATTCTTCTGGGCTAACATCAGACGGTAGAGCTCGCCAGCCTTGGCCATCACCACACGTGTCATGGCAGAATCACTCTTGGCAGAATCGATGGCAAAGCCACGGGCCGACAGTGAGTCGATGAATGCTTGAAATGGCACATCGGTTGGTATACCACGATAAGTAAACTTCTTAGGTTCGCTGCTGCATGCACCAAGTGCCACCAAAGCCACGAGGGCCACAAAAATCTTCTTCATAAGCACATAAATTAGTAAAACTGCGACAAAGGTAAGGATTTTTTTGGAAACTTCCAAAAAAAAGATTACCTTTGCACCCATGTTTGCAGGAAACATCCTACTTTTAGCCCTTCTGTCGGCCCCTGGCGACACAGACACCATTCGCACCGAGCGACTGGAGGAGGTCATTGTCACCTCCAATTCCGCACGCCAGCGACTACAGAACATACAGACAGGTGCAGAGCAGCTGCAACTGGACGACCTGACATCAGCCCCACAGCTTTTTGGCGAGAACGACATCATGCGCTCCATCCAACTGCTGCCAGGCATCAAGGCAGAGAGCGATGCTTCGAGCAGTTTCCAAGTGAGAGGAGGCACATCGGCACAAAACATGGTGCTCTTCGATGGTGCACCTGTCTACAACGTGGGCCATCTGGCAGGACTCTTCTCTGCCTTCAACGACGACGCCCTCGGCAGTGCCACCCTCTACAAAGGACTGTTGCCTGCACAGTTTGGAGGTGCCTCTTCGGCTATACTGGACATCAGCGGCCGCACGGGTGACAAACAGCAATGGCATGGAGGCGCCACCATTGGACTGCTCTCTGCCAAGGCCACACTGGAAGGACCGATCGTGAAGGACAAGCTCTCGATGCTCGTCACCGCCCGTCGCACCTACCTCGATGCATTCCTCAAACTGTCGAAAGACTTCAAGGACAACACGCTCTACTTCTATGACATCAATGCCAAGATAGACTGGAACATCAGCCGACGCGACCAGTTGTTCCTCTCCTTCTTCACAGGCAAAGACCGCACAGCTATAGAGGAGATGGTCGACATCAAGTGGCGCAACCTGACGGCCAGTCTGAAGTGGCTCCATCACTTCAACGGCGGATCCAATGCTCAGAGTACCATATTATATAGTGGTTACGACAATGACAATGGCGTAGACTTCCTGGGCCTGAACCTCTGGTATAAGGGACATATCCGTCAGGGCACCTTCCGTCAGGATTTCAACATCCAGATGGGGCAGCAAGAACTAAAGGCCGGTTTACAGTCATCGCTCATGAACGTCAAGTCGGCAGAATATCAGGTACTTAGCCGCTATGAGAAAGAGCAGCGCCGCGCCTGGGAAAATGCAGCCTGGCTCAACGGCACCTTCGAGCTTGGGCCCTGGCTGACAGCCACGGCAGGCCTGCGCTTCAATGCGTTCTCACCCCTGGGAGGCTCTCTCTACTACGACATCGCTCCCGACGGTTCCATCGACTGGTACTATAACTACAAGAAAAACCAAATTGTCAGGACCCACATCACCTGGGAGCCCCGAGCCAGCCTCAATTTCACCGTCACACCGTTGCTGAATCTCAAAGTGGCCTACGCCCGTACCTCTCAAAATATCCACGCCCTGCGCAATCAGAGCACCACCACCCCCTTCGACCGCTTCACCATCAGCAGCAATATCGTAGAACCAGAGATAGCCGACCAAGTGAGTGCTGGTATATTCGCCATGACACCCGACGAGACCTACGACTTCTCACTAGAAGGCTACTTCCGTAAGATTAAGAACGTGCTCGACTACCGTGACGGCAAGACCTTCCGCAGTGAAATAGAGATCGAACGACTCGTGCTGCCAGGCGAGGGCAAGGCCTATGGTGTGGAGTTGCTGGCCCGCAAGAACACCGGACGCCTCACGGGATGGATTGGCTACACCCTCGCTTGGTCGCGTACCCGTATCGACGGTATCAATGGAGGCGAGTGGTACGATGCCAACAATGACCGCCGGCACGACATCAACATCGTGGCACAGTATCGTCTGAGCAAAAGATGGACACTCAATGCTGCCTGGGTATTCAACAGCGGACAGGCTTTCACTGCCCCAAGCGGCAAGTACCAGATTATCGACAACTGGATATACTACTACTCCGAACGCAATGGCTACCGCGCCCCCGACTACCATCGTCTGGACGTGAGTGCCGTGCTGAAAAGTGGAAAGAGGAATGCGGAAGGCGGCAAAAGAAAGGTAGAGACAGAGTGGGTGTTCGGCATCTACAACCTCTACAATCGCTACAATCCCTTCCTCATCAACTTTGAAGACAGCGAGAATGGCGCACGAACCCGTGCCAAGCAATACTCACTCTTCGGCATTGTGCCGTCGGTATCGTTTAACATCAAATTCTAAGGCTTATGCGCTCATCACTATACAGACTCCTGCTGCCCCTGATGCTTTTCTCCTCCTGCGAGAAGGACATCGACATCGACTACCACACGACCGAACCCAAATACGTGGTTGAAGCATCCGTCACATCCACGGGCATGATGGCCCGCGTGAGTACAACCAATGCGATGGACGACAACTCAGGCAGCAGCGATATCAGCGAGGCCGACATCACCATAGCAGGCAGCGACGGCTCTCACCAGACGCTCAACTATACCCGCAACGGTTTCTACCGCAGTGCTGCCAAGGGCACGCCAGGCGTGGAATACACCATCGACGTCACGGTCGACGGCCATCATTTCACCTCCACCTCCACCATGCAGAGCGCCCCGAAAGTGAACAGTTTCAAAACCATCCGAAAGAAAATCACCACCGAGTGGTTCCAGATGGGCGATCTGCGCATACAGGATCAGGCCAACGAAGACAACTGGTACTTTATGCACATCTACCGTAACAACGTGGGCTACCGCTGGGCAGTGATGAGCGACCGCAACGACCCCAACAAGGAGTTGCAGCAGCTGTTCAACTTCTTCCGTGAGGGAGAAAGTGGCAGTGACGTGCTCCACGACGGTGACAAACTGCGAATAGAGATACGAGCCATCGACCAACGGGCCTACGACTACCTCTACTCGATGCAGGTGATGGATACAACAGGCACCAACCCGCTTGCGAACTTCACGGGTGGGTGCCTGGGATATTTCTCAGCCTATGGCGAGACGGTGGTCAACTATGTCTATTATTCGTCTGAGGTAACTGACGCAGAATAGTCCCTCCCCAAATAGTTGAGTAGCAGCCGGACGGTGATGTTGTAATCATCATCCTTATACTGTAGCAGCAGCGTTGTGTCGGTGAACGACACCACCTGTGCCAGGATTTTACGCTTTGTGCCATCTTCATCAAACTCGATGCGCAGGTTAGCGTTGTCACACTTATATTCACCTTCAAAGATGACGGTGCCATACCGGCTGATGCTGCTGCAGGTGCCCTGCCTCACCATCCCATTGTAGCTGCCGTCGCCGTTGAAGATGAACAAGTCATTGTTAAAGTCCTCAGGTGCAAAGTCAGTATCGCCCTCTATCTGAAGGTCGGCACGCTGCCATGTACCAACAATCTGCTCCCCCAGCCTGCTGCCGTCGTCATCGCCAGTGCCGCAGGAAGCAAAAAATATCAGGGCAGCCAGACAAGCTGCCCTGTAAAACAAACGCTTACTTAACATTACCCACCTTTACCAGATACTCAGCTATCTGCACCGCATTCAGGGCTGCGCCCTTGCGAATCTGGTCGCCAGAGAGCCAGAAGGTCAGGCCGCAGTCGTCGGAGAGATCCTTACGGATACGCCCCACGTAGACATCATCCTTGCCTGCAGTCTCCAGAGGCATGGGGTAAGTGAGGGTCGAGGGATCGTCCTTCAGTGTGCAGCCAGGAGCAGCGGCAATGGCCTTCTGCGCCTCCTCTACACTGATGGGGCTCTCCGTCTCTATCCAAACGGACTCGGAGTGAGAGCGCAGCGAAGAGACACGTACACACATAGCCGAGCACTTGGCATCGGTGTGCATGATCTTCTGCGTCTCGTTGTACATCTTCATCTCCTCCTTCGTATAGCCATTGGGCTGGAATACGTCGATCTGGGGAATCACGTTGTAGGCCAGCTGGTGGGGGAATTTCTTCACGGTCTTCACCTCACCCTCTTCAACCATCTCCTTGTACTGTTGCTGCAGTTCGGCCATAGCGGCAGCACCTGCGCCAGAGGCACTCTGATAGGAGGCCACGTGGATGCGCTTGATGTGGCTCAGCTGCTCTAATGGTTGGAGCACCACGACCATCATGATAGTCGTGCAGTTAGGATTGGCAATAATACCACGCGGGCGGTTCAGGGCATCCTCTGCGTTGCACTCAGGCACCACCAGAGGCACGTCGTTGTCCATGCGGAAAGCGCTCGAGTTGTCGATCATCACAGCACCATACTTAGTGATCGTTTCAGCAAACTCCTTCGAAGTGCCGGCGCCAGCAGATGTAAAGGCAATGTCGATATCCTTGAAATCATCGTTGTGCTGCAATAGCTTCACCTCAATCTCCTTACCCTTGAAAGTGTATTTCCTGCCTGCGCTCCTCTCAGAGCCAAACAGTACCAGTTCGTCCATCGGAAAATTTCTCTCTTCGAGAATACGCAGGAACTCCTGCCCCACGGCGCCACTTGCGCCAACAATAGCTACTTTCATTTCTCTTTTTACCTTTAAAATTCGAATTTTGCTGCAAAGTTATATAAAATATGGAACACAAAGACACGGAGACGCAGAGTTTTTTGTTTTTTTATTAAAAATCTCTGCGTCTCCGTATCTCTGTGTTGGAAAATTATCGTATCTTTGCACCCAAGATGACAATATTGGCCTCATACTTGCCCATCACCGATCCCACGTTGATTTTCTTCGTGGTGCTGTTGATTATCCTGTTTGCCCCTATCATCATGAGCAAGCTGCGCATCCCCCATATCATCGGCATGGTACTGGCAGGCGTCATGATCGGCCAATACGGTTTCGACATCCTGGAGCGCGACATCTCGTTCGAGATTTTCGGCAGCGTGGGCCTCTACTACATCATGTTCCTCGCAGGACTGGAGATGGATTTAGAAAGTGTGAAGCGCAACTCCAACCAGTTTCTGGTGTTCGGCCTGCTCACTTGCTTTGTGCCCCTGGTACTTACCTACATCATGGCGAGCACCATGCTTGGCTACAGTCACCCGGCAGCGTTCCTCCTGGGCTGCATCATGGCCTCGAACACCCTCGTGGCCTACCCCATCATCAGCCGTTATGGACTGCAGAAGCATCCCTCCGTACAGCTGTCCGTGGGCTCATCGATGATTTCCCTCTCCCTTTCACTGGTCATGATTGCCGCCCTCTCGGCGGCCTTCGGAGGCGACAATGATACGCCAGGCATTCTCTTCTGGCTCTGGTTCCTCCTGCGCCTGGCTTTATTCATCATCGGAAGCATCTGGCTCATCCCCCGTCTGGCCCGCTATTTCCTGCGCCGCTACAGCGATGCAGTCATGCAGTACATCTTCGTGCTCGCCATCATGTTCCTCTCCGCTGCCCTCTCCGCTGCCATCGGTCTCGAGGGTATCTTCGGTGCTTTCCTCTCCGGCCTTATCCTGAACAGATATATCCCTAAGGTATCTGCCCTGATGAACCGCATCGAATTCATCGGCAACGCCCTCTTCATACCATATTTCCTCATCGGTGTCGGCATGCTCATCAACGTGCGCACCGTGTTCACCTCATGGCACGTGGCCTGGGTGGTGCTGCTCATCGCCTTCTTTGGAACTTTCGGCAAGGCCCTGGCTGCTTATATCTCGAGCCTGTTGTTCCGTTTGCCGCAGCGCGACGGTAACATGATGTTCGGTCTCACCTCTGCCCATGCTGCAGGAGCCATCGCCATGGTCATGGTCGGCATGCGCCTCGAATTGTCACCTGGCGTCTATCTGGTCAACGACAACATGCTCAACGGCGTAGTGATGATGATTCTCGTCACCTGCGTCATTTCCACTCTCATGACGGACCATGCCTCACGGCAAATCATATTGGCACAGAACCGCGACAGTCTCTCCTATCCTGAGATACCCAGTCCGGAGAGTGGCACTACTACCACAGCCCCACCCGTCGACGACGAGAAGATACTGCTCTGTGTGAAATATCACGAGATAGCACCCCAACTGCTCAGTATGGCGCTGCTCACCCGCAACCAACGACTGAATCGCGGTTTGGTGGCCCTCAACGTGGTCTACGACGACGAAAAGTCTGCACGCAATCGTGATACAGGACTCCAACTGCTCGAGCAACTGCAACGACAGGCCGCCGCAGCCGAGGTGGGAATGCAGACTCAGGTGCGCCTGGCCTCGAATATCGCCAATGGCATCAAACACGCCTTCCGAGAATTCAACTGTTCTGAGATTGTCATGGGCATGCATGTCCACACTGAGCGCAACCCTAAATTCTGGGGTGACTTCATACAGAGCCTCTACAACGGGCTGAACCGCCAGATTATGCTCATCCGTTTCGTACAACCACTCAACACGCTGCGACGCATCCAAGTGGCAGTACCCTCCCGTGCGGAGTTCGAGCCAGGTTTCCACCGTTGGCTTGAGCGCATCAGCCGTTTGGCAGGCCAGCTCGACTGTCGCATCCAGTTCCACGGGCGTCAGGAGTCGCTCGTCCTTATCGCCGAATACATCAACAACCGTCATCCCAGCGTACGTGCCGAATACACGCCCATGGTCCACTGGAATGAACTGCCACGTCTGGCTTCCACCATCCAAGAGGACCATCTCTTCGTGGTGGTGACTGCCCGTAAAGGGACCATCTCCTACAAGAATGCACTCGAACGGCTTCCCGACGAACTGCAGCAATATTTCTCCGGCAAGAATCTGATGATTATCTTCCCCGATCAGTACGGCGACCCGAAGGAAGACCACATGAGCTTCACAGAAGCCCAGCATCATGAGGAGACATCACTCTACACGATGATCCTTAAAAAGATTGAGAAATTGAGAGATTGAGAGATTGAAATAATTATGAGGAAAATGTTTTTATCCATGCTCCTGGCGGGGCTTACAGCCACCCTGGGATGCCAAG
>ODAI012810421.1_pt1 | contig 18012 bp, 8 predicted proteins | sample 1539321 | NCBI WGS metagenome assembly ODAI01 (sample SAMN02144231, study PRJEB22623) | gut metagenome | biome: sheep rumen | host: Ovis aries | place: New Zealand | reverse complement strand
TCCATGAAATCAAAGGCACGGCCGATCAGTTGCCAGTCAATCATGGTGCCCCGCTGCAGGGCACCCCCGGCGAAATGGTCCCTTGCGATAAGCTTACCCTTGAAGTAAGCGTCGTCCCGAAGCTGGAAGCTTAAGGCGTTCGTAAATGCCTGGTGGCAGGACTCATCGTCGTCATAACCGCTCATGATATCGCCTGCCGTTTTGGCATCGCCTGTAAGCGCGTTGAACAGAAGATCCCTCTGGGCCTGATCCACATGCTCATTCGGGTTTCCCGTGCTCATATCCAGCACCGTTCTATCCTGCATGATCCTGAGGAAGAGCCTTAGGTCGTCTTCATTGTCCGCAAGGCTTTTAAGGCGCTTTATCGTCGCCTCGATCTTGCTGTTGGCGCGCTCCGCTTCCTTAGCCTCCATCAGCTTCTTTGCGCCGACACCGGCCACGGCCATTCCCACCGTGCCAATGGCATTATCGGCAGCGATCTGCTTATCCGTCAGCTCTACCTTATCCAGGTCTTTCTCGCTCTCGATGGTCTTGCCCTTTTCCGCAGCGGTAGTAAGCTTTTGCGACGTCTCCATGGCGGTGCCGACCAGCATGGTCGTGACGCCGGCGCCCACCGCCACAGACCCGATGATCACCTCCTTTTCCTTTCTGGCAAGCTTCTCCTGGTCAGCCAAAAAGATGAGGCGATCCAGCATTTCCTCCTTGGTAAGAGTCTTTCCCTGAACCTTGTCGATCTCGTTTTTCTGCAGCTTTCCCTCTTCGGTAAAGGCCGCCTCTATGGAGGAGTAACCGTCTTTAATACGGTCCATGTCCTTCTCTTCCCGATGGAAGGACTGTTTCTTTTCATAAATCTTCTGCGCAAAGAGCAGGGCGTTCTGGTAGGCCTCCTCCGAAAGCTTATATTCGTCCTTAAAGCTGATCAGGCCGACATTCTGATAATCCTGGAGCTTATAAATGGCATCCCGGTAGTCGATCTTTAACTCATAGGACTCGCCCCGGATGTATTTCTGCAGCTGTGCGTGCACCTCGGCGGCCATATCCTTCTTCCTGTCCGTGTCCGTGAGAAGGGCGTTTGTGCCGGCAGCGCCGTCTCCGATGGCTCCCTTGTCCATGAGCATGAGCGCGACCGCGAAGAATTTCTTCTGATCCACATCCAGCTTTTCGTACATATTTGAACGGCCATGGAAGATCAGGTCAGAGTTGCGGATCATCCTGGATATGGTCTTTTCGGAGAGCTCATCCGTCATCCTGTCGGAATCAAGCCTCTCCAGCTCACTTAGATCATCACTTGAAACATGATCCGTCCTGGACATCAGGGCGTTGATGTTTTTGCCGTCTGAATAGAATTTCTTTGTTTTCTCTATCCAGGCCTCCTCCTTAAAGGCCAGACCGTGCTTAATATCTGAGAGCATATCCTTCATGAAATACTCCCGCATGGCAAGTATCTCATTATCCAGTAAAAGAGGAGCGCTCTTAAGCTGTTTTTCCTGGCGGTAAGCCTCTACCGCTTTGCGCATGGCCTTCTCCACCCCCGCGGAATACTTCAGATAGTGGAGATGCTCGTCTATGGTCATGCCGATCGCCTTATCGAAGGCGGTCTTTTCATCGTCGGTCTTTAAATTCCCGAACCTGATGGACTTCTTTTTATCGTCCTTCATGTTCATGCCGACATTGGTCACCAGCAAAAGCCTCAGGTTCCGGGACATATCCGCCTGCTCCTGGGAGAGGTTGGGATCGGTCATTTTTTCCGCCTCAAATTCCTTCAGCTTCCTGAAGTTTTTGCGGAACTCCGCATAGTCTCCGGATCTGCGCATTTCCGAGATGGCCATCTGATTCTCGGCGTTGGAGGACTTTACATTTTCAAAGAAGTGCCTGTCCTCCTTATTCGCATAGATGCGCACGGCGAACATCTGGGCCTCCTCCTCAGACATAGCGGGATCGTCCTCATCCTCTCTGAGGAGACTGGTGTAGAGCTCGTACATCCTGTGGGCATGACGGTAGAGCGTCCCCTCGATGGGGTTGGACTTTTTCACATCGATAAATTTCGACACGTCCCTGAAGCCCCAGCCGGCCCCTTCCTCGATGATGGCATCCCGCAAAATGGGAGGAAGCTCAAAATCCACCTGGGTCAGATAGGCGCCCCTTACCTTTTCGATGTCCGACTGGTTCAGGGTTACCGTCTTCCTGCCGTTTTGCTCGACCCGAACGAGGCTCTTGCCCTGCATGACATTGTGGATCTCCTTGTCGTTCAGGCCAAGGAAGGAACTGCGCAGGCGCTTACCCTTCGATCTCTGCTCGGCATACTCCTCACGCTTTTCGGCCAGAGGATCACCTTCCACCCTGGGCGTATTCGCGAGCTTTTCCTTGATCTCTTTATCCGCCACTTCAATGTCCAGTCTGGACTTACTCTGCTCATACAGCTTAAGGGCATCCTCCACGACCTTTTCCGGGTCCAGAAATCTTTCAAAACGCTCGGTGTTGTCCGCAAAGGTCATGAGAAGATACTTGATCTCCCCGGAAAGGATAATCTCCTCCCCAAGGGCCTTGTACTTTTTCTCTCCCTTGTGGCAGGACCGTTCGGAAAATTTCTTATTCAGCGCATCCTGAACTCTGTTCAGGTTGTCGTTAATTCTTGCGGTGTATAAGGTCTTGGAGTAATTCTTCATGCGCTGCTCAAAGAGGCCCGCATCCCCCTTGAGGCTTCCCGCATAAATGCTTGGCAGATTGGAATAGACATACTGCTTACAGATGGCCTCCCCGTGGAACTCCTTCTTCTTAAAGCTCTGCATGGCTTCAAGGACGGGGGCGAACTTAGGCTCCACCTTCTCCTGCATGATCTTGTCAAGCAGGCTTTCCTCGGCGCTCATGATGGCTCTGTAGACCTCGGGAAGCTGGGCAACGATATCGGCAATCTCTTTATACCTGCCGCCTGCATACTCTCCCAGCCGCTTAACGCCCTTGTCCAGCTTTTCCTTGGCGGCCTTTACCTCCTCATGCTCCTCGCCGCTCAGCATGGAAGGAATGTATTTAGAGATTTTGGCAAGGGCCATATCCCAGGTACGCACACCGTAGACCTCGAGATTGATCCGCTCGCACTCAAGCCGTTCGTCCTCTAAGAAGTCCTCGTCCGTGTGGATAAAGCCCTCCACCATCCAGTCGAATTTAGAGGCGATCTCCTCAAGCCTGTCCTCGGGCACATCACAATTTATGAGGAGCATCTTAAGCTCAGCCCTGCGCTGCTCGCTGAGCTCCTTGTTGACCACACTTCTGATCTTCTTTCTGTTCTCCTCAAGCGTATCCTTCCTGCGGTAGATCAGATCCGTTTTCCTGTAATGCTCAAGGGGGAGCTCTCCGTTATTTCCAATCGCCAGCAGGAACTTCTCATCAAAGGAGCTGCCGATCTCCTCTATCCGATCGGTCTCCCGCTGTGCCCTTTGTCTGTGGATCTTCTTATTCTCCTCATCGAGGACCTTGCGCCTGGTCAGGTATTCCTCTCTCGTGACCTTGTTTTCAAAGCTCTGCTTTCCTTCCTCGATGAGCTTTTTTATCTCTTCCTTATACTCCTCCAGCTTGTATTCGCCGCTTTTTAACCTCAGCTCCTCCAGCTTATCCCACACGGCTGGCGGAATATCCAGCGACTGTTTTGAGAAAATGGACAGAAAGCGCTTCTTAAAGCTCTTCCCCAGCACCTCATCGGAAAAATATTTTTCGTTCCTCTTATAATTGTCGGCATACTCCTTTGCTATCGGCTTAAAGAATTTATAATCATGTTTGTAGAGCTCATCCGTGAACCCGATCGTAATGCAATCGACAAAGTGATCCTTCAGCATCATGGGGATGCCCGCATATCTGACCAGATCGTTGATCATGCCCTCGACCTTTACCTCCCGCGGAGAGACATACTGGATCCGGCTTAAATACGTTCCTGTCTGACTGAGTATCGCGCCGGTCTTTCCGAACAGCCGAAGCCCGGACATCTCTGTGTTGAGCTTTTTCTTTATCGCATCCCGCATGACTTTGGAAAAGCGTTTGGAGTACTGTGCGTCGATCTCCCTGTCGTCGTCTTCGACCTTTTGTCTGAGGGCAGAGAGCTTCTCCTCGAACACTTCCGGCTCATCGAGCATCATATCCCTGATCTCGGGATAGGCGTAGATGCCGTTCAGCACCATTTTGGAATCGAATCCGCCCTCGGAAGGGATAAGCTCCAGCAGCTTATCAACCCTTCCCCTGATTTCTGCCATCTCTTCTTTGTTTTCCTCGGCATACTGTGCCATCAGCTCCTTCGCCTTCTCCGCGATCTCCTCGGGCTGAAGGGTGAGGAGCTCCGAATCCTTAAGATGTGAGGCAATGTATTTTTTCAGGTCGTCCTGAAACCAGGGCATGCCTAAAGTCGCGTCCTTATTGGCCTCCGCCAGGACGGTGATCGTCATTTTATTCGCCAGCAGCAGGTTGTTTTTGCTGATAAGCGCCGCCAGGAAGTCATTCTTTCCCTCTTTTGTGCGGAACTTTTCCGGATCGTCCAAAAGCTTTATCAGCTCCTCACTGAAATTGCCCGCAAGCCACTCGTCCTGGGCCTTTCCTCCATCCTTCAGCTTGGGTCCAAATTCACCGGTCCTGATCACCTGCAGGGCATCCTGCTTATTCTGCTCCAGCCGATACTCCCGCATGCGTTCCGCGATCTGCTCCTCTGAGAGCCCCTCCAGCTTAAGCTTTTTCTCCTGCTCCTTTTCCCTGGAAAACTCGCCGGTTCTTTTGTCTACTTTGGTCTGGACCTGTTCCAGAAGCAGCTCCAGCCTTTGGGCAATGTCAAGCCTTCGCCTGCCGTTTTCAAAGAAATGGTATTTTCTGCCTCTGATGGAAACATAGTCATGCACGGACCGTCTGGCGGCATCCAAAACCTGATCAAAATCCGCGGTGAACATATTTCCATGTTCATCCGCGCTTCTGCCTCCGGTTGCGGAAAGATCCAGAAGCCTGCTTAAGCTGTCGTACATATCCGTGAACAGCTTGGATTTGGATTTTTTATCCTTCTCCAGCTCCTGTCTCAGGTCAAAGAGATTCAGGCTTCCGTACTCGTTTTTATAATTGCTGTCGGAGATTGCCGCCTCCCCTGACTGCTCCCTGAAGGAGTTCACCACCCACCAGGACTCGAGCTGCTTCGGCGACTCTTCATCAGCACCTGATCCGCCGATACGGAGGCTCCGGAAGCTGATCAGGGTGTCCACCCACTTCGCCCGCTCCCTCCCCTTTGACAAAAGCCGGCTTCCGGATCGTTTATCCCGGTACAGGGTCGCCGCTTTCATCAGCTCGGCCATGGAGGAGCGCGCCCTCACGGCATTCTCTTTTTTCGTCAGGTCCAATGCCAGAAGCTTTTTGGCAGCCTCCTTTATTCCGGTAAAGTACTCGGAGGAGCGCCTTTTATCCTTAACGATGGACTCCAGGGCAGCCTTCATTGTCTCCGGAAGGGAATTGTCTTCCGGGGTCTTAATTTTCTCCTTTTTTGCCGTGGCTTTTTTCTTTTTTTCCTGCTCTTCCCCCTCCGCGAGCCTTGACACATCAAGCCGCTTTTCCGCGTTTTTCATGTCCATCACATTTACCGCGATCTCGGCCTTCTTTTCCTCCTGCAAAAGGGTATTGATCGGGTCGGCGGAAGGCTTCAGATCAAAAGCCTCCTTCTCCCTGGTCCTTCTCATCAGCTCCGGATCCATGAAATTCCCGGCGTATTGATTGCTCTGCATCTTCGCCGCAATATTCACCTCCGGATTCTCCGGAGTGCTGTTCAGCCTCTTTTGAAGCTCCAGGTCATTGCATTCAAAAAACAGATCATCTCCGCTTTGTTCTTCGTGCAAAAGCTCCACAGGGTTAAATTGCACCAGTCCCTTTGTCTCCTGCTGCTTTTCCTTTACGGTCGTTTTAACACTGGTTAACTGGCGATCGATCAGTTTCAGGCTGTCCATTTGTATAACCTCCGATGCAGAAAGAGTGCCCAAAGAAAAACCTCTCAGCGGCTGAGCCCCGAGAGGTTCTTTTTATGCCACGGGGCGCAGGTGTGGCAGTTATTTACCGGAAACGCATTAAAGTGCAGGCATTTAATCCGTTTCCGCTATCATTCGACGCGTTAGCTGTATCTTCGGGCAAGCTCGCCGATCCCCGCATCCCTTGTGCCCTGGCCGATCGCGTTGAACTTCCACTCGTCGTTATGCCTGTACACTTCGCCGCAGATCAGGGCAAGCTGGCCGGAATAATCCTCGGTAAGGTTATACCGGCACAGCTCCCGATTAGTTCTCTGGTCCACGATCCTGGCAAAGGCATTCCGGATCATGCCGAAATGCTGGTGCCGCTGAATGGCCTGGTAGATATTCACCACGATGACGATCCTGTCATATTCCTCCGGTATCGACGCCAGATCAATGACGATCTGCTCATCGTCGCCTTCTCCTGCGCCTGTGAGGTTGTCTCCCTTGTGCTTTACGGTGCCGGAGGAATGGATCAGGTTGGCATAATAAACCACATCCTTTAAGTCCTTCAGCTTCCCGTCCTGCAGCAGAATGGCGGAAGCATCACAATCTATGCTCTGATTGCCGCCGCCGAACAATGCGCTGAAAAGCCCGCCGATCCCGGTGTTCTGCGGCGCTTCATCCCAGCCAAGGCCGACCACGATCTTTCCCAGGCCGGCATTATCCTTGGACAGACTTACCTTCTGCCCCTTTTGCAAACTGATGGACATCCGTCTACCTCCTCTATTCCGGCGGTTTTCAGCCGGAATTTCTGACTTACAGATGCAATCTATTTGGCTCCTGATCCCCGCTATTCCGCGTCAATGCCATAATAGGCGCAGAGCGCCGCAAGGCCGCCCTGGAAGCCGCTGCCGATCGCATTGAACTTCCACTCGCCGCCATGCCTGTACAGTTCGCCGATCACGACCGCTGTCTCGATCGAAAAGTCCTCGCCGAGATCATACCGGATCAGCTCCACATTGTTCGACTCATCAACGATACGGATAAAGGCATTGGACACCTGCCCGAAATTCTGCCTGCGCTTATCCGCTTCATAAATGGTCACCGTGAAGGCCACCCGTTCGATGTTCGCCGGGATCAGGCTCAGGTCGATCTGGATCTGCTCGTCATCCCCTTCTCCCTCGCCCGTGAGATTGTCGCCCATATGCTTCACGGCTTCGCTGGGATGGGTAAGGTTTCCATAGAAGACGAATTCCTTCTCCGAAGGGCATTTCCCGTTTGCGCCCAGCAGAAAAGCCGATGCATCAAGATCAAACGCCGCACCGGTATCAAATGCATTCACATCCCATCCCAGGCCCACCATGATATGCTTCAGGCCGGGATTCCCCTTCGTCAGATCGACCTTCTGTCCCTTGCTGAGATTGATCCCCATGACTGATTCCTCCTTTTCTTTTTTTCAACCATCATTACATGTGAAACTTTCTGTTGAACTCCTCCTTGATCACCTCCAGGCGTTTCTGGTCATCGATCCTCTTTTTCCGCGCCTCTTCCTGGATCCGCTGCGTCTCGTCGATCCCGGAGGTGATCGTTTTCCAGGTCGTCTCAAGCGTTTCGATCTGGATCGAGCTCCCCGAGGCCATGCTGGCGGTGCTTTTTGAAACCTCCACCGTGTTCTGCGCATTCCTGATCAGCATTTCGTTTGTCTTTTTATCCAGCTCGGAGATCGCCTCCGCCTGGAGCTTCTGACGCTTCAGCAGGATCGCCTGCGCAAGCGCCTGCTTGAACACCGGAAGCGTAACAATAAATGCCGAATTGATCTTACGCACCAGATTATAGTTGCTGAACTCCATCGTCTTGATCATCGGGATGGACTGCATTGCAACACTCTCTGCGGTTCTGAGATCCTGCGTTCTCTGCTCCAGCATCATCAGCGCCTGCTGAAGGCTTGTGATCTCAAACTGAATGGAATTGTCCCCGGTATCCTCCATATCCTTCTGCCGTTTTGCGATATGGGCCTCCAGCTCCCGGCAGCCCTGCTCCCCGGCAAGAATGTACTTCACCAGCTGATGATAATAGCCCACATTCGCTTCGAACATCGTGTTCAGCTTGCGGTTGGACTGTCTGATCTCATCCTCATAGCCTCTGAGCTGGACATAGATCTTATCCACTTCCTCGCCCATTGTGTGATATTTGGCCAGGATCTTATCCAGCTGCTTTTTCAGATTGCCGAAAAGCTTTCCGAAAAGCGATGGATTCTCTTTGATCTCCTCGATATCGAATTTGGACATGATACCTGCCAGCGTTTTCAGCATCTCACTGGAGTCATCCAGCTGCGAAAGACTCATGCTGTTCAGCACGATATCCGATGCCTTGGAGATCTCCTCGGCGGCATCCGCGCCGAAGGTGACGATCGTTTCCGGATTGTGCACCTCGATCTGGCTGCAGAGGGCATCGACCTCTTCCGAATTGACCAGCTGCTGATTCATCCGGTCCCTGTCCGCGACAATATCGTATTCTTCAACAGGCTGAAGCTCATACTTGCCTGTGGAAGACGCCGCGCCGGCCGTCTCGGGAGCTGAAGCTGAAGTTTGCTGCATTGTCTGCGTTTTGCTGAAATCAAGTCCCATGTTTTACCTCCATTCCCTCTTAAAAAAGTTTAGCCATGCGCCCGGCCCGGTCTGCGGTAAACTCAGATCGGGAATCTGCAGATCATAGACATATTCGCCGATCTGATGTTCTTCAAAGATCCGTCTGTTGTAATGCTTCTCAATGCTTTGATAGCCGGCAGGCACGAAAAACACGATATCAAAACCCGCCATGTTCAAAAAAGCCGCGATGATGGAATCCTCGGCGCTGATCATTTTTTCTCCCGTATTGATCCAGATCAGCTTGGGATTCTTTTTCGTAAAATCAAACTTCTGCAGGAGCCTGACCAGCTCCTTTTCCAGATTCAGCACGGTCGCAATGATCATATATTCCATGCCGTTTTCAAGGGTGCCTTTGATCACCCTCTGATCGATCAGAAGCTGCAGCTTATCCAGGATATGCTCCTGGACATCCTCCCGCAAAAAGCCGTACGGATAATTCTTATGCTCCCTGATCCTGCTTCGCTGAAGCCTTCCGTTTTTATAGAATTCCGTGGCGAAGGCTTTCATCGGATTCGGCGCGCCGGGCCGGATGTGCGGAGCATCCGTGATCAGGAAATGCTCCTCCTTCATCAGCTCCCTGATGCTGTTCCAGTAGGCCTGAATATCGCCGTTTTTCACCCCGCATACCTTGGAAAAGATCACGGGAATATTGACGATCCCATCCGTTGTCCCGAAATTCGGCCTGTACTTCACCTCCTCCTTCCACAGGATCGGGATCTCTTCGTACATCGTTTTCAGGGTAACCGCATTTGCCTTCGCAAACTGTCTGTCCCTGTACATCCCCGAATCCTGATACATTAAGGCATCAAGCTCCCGTTCGGCATGATATGCCGATGTCCCCACCTGCAGATCCGGCGCTTCCTTGGGAAACCGGGAAACCTTCATGCCCGCCGCGAAATGCTGCTCGTATAACAGCGGATCCGTCAGTACACATTTCTCATTCAGATCCGGCACGAAGATCACCGTGTCCACGGGAAGCCTGCCGAAGACGCTCAGCAGCAGTGCCTCATTTTTGTTTTTGCACGCGCCGAAATGAATGAAACAGCTGATCTCCGGAAGCTTCCGGTTTGCAAACAGATGAGGGGCATACCTTTTGATCCAGCACACCAGGTAAACAGCCTTATTCGTCAGTCTGTTCATATTCATCCCCGGTGTTTTTGCTTCCGAAAGCATCACATCCAGAAAGGCTTTCCGGACAAGCGCCTGGATCTCATTTCCCGCAGCGCAGCTGATATGATTCGACAGATCCGACAGGAGCTGCTCCGGCGCCTGGTATGCATTTTTTCTGCGTACAGCGTTTATTTCCTCGATCGACGGAACAGGGATCTCTCCGTCAACGATCACAACCCTTCGTTTGCCGGCGGCCAGCTCTGCATGGAAGCGATACAGATCATTAAGATATGTCAGTTTATCCTCAACACCATTTATTCTGCAGAAGCAATTATAGAAAAAACGCGGGTCATTGCCCCGAAAAGCCGCGGGCGTCCTGATATCCTCCAGCACATTCTTTCCTTTGATCCACGCATTCGTGCAGTTTGCCAGCTTCGGCAGCGCAGCGTAAAGCCTTTGTCTGTTTAATGCCTCCTGAATGTCGTTTTCTACCTGCTTAAGGCTGTAATCCTGCGGAAAATCGGTCATTCCCTCCAGCTGCAGCGCGTCCGATCTTTCCGAGAGCGGATCAAGCTTTAAGTATTCCGCATCTCCGTGATACTGCAAAAGGACCACATCGCAGCCGGCATTTGACAGGATGGAGATCAGCATCAGCTCATAAGCGCCGATCTCTCCCTCATAGAGGATCTTCGGCACCTCATTGTTTCCCAGCCTGCTCAAAACAGGCTCAAACCGGTAATACAGCCAGCACATGAACTTGATATATGCATTCTTCAGCATATGCTCATTCTTGCCGGCCTGTCTCAGGGAATCCAGGCAGACATAGATGGATGCCGCCACCGCATTATGCTGGTATTCGTTCATTCTGGGCAGCCATTTCTTCAGCCCCGCGTTGATAAACCCGGGATCCATCTGAAACGACATCCCCATGATCTCCGCATAATATGCCAGGTTTTTATCATCCGGATTCGGTATGCGGCCTTCGATGATCATGCCCGACCTGTGCGCGGCCTCGAGGAACTCCCTGATGAACCGATCAATGGCGCTGTTGTATCCGTTGATCCGATAGAAATAAACGCCCCTTTCCTTCCGGTCTCCGAGCGGCTTGAAATAATCAGCCAGGCTTTCGATTTTTTTATGGTTAAGCATCTTTGTCTGTCAGTGCAGCAGATATGAATATTTCCCCAGATCCAGGAAGGAAGCGACCTGTCCGATCTTCTCATATTCCACGATAACGCTCCTTACCATGTCCTTCATGGTGACCGGGGAATTCCTTGCCGCAGCCAGAAATACCGCGTTCAAAACGATATTCTTGAGATACCCGCCCGCAAGCTCCACCTTTTCCGCCAGAAACTGAAAGTCGATATCCTTCTGGGGAACGCCCGGCGCAAAGCAGCTCTTCAGGATCTCGCATCTGGTGTCCACATCCGGCATTTCAAAATTGACCACATATTTCATCCGCCGCATAAAGGCCGTATCGATATTGTTTTTCATATTGGAGGTCAGGATAACGATGCCGTTATATTCCTCGATCCGCTGAAGGATAAAGGAGACCTCTGTGTTCGCATATTTGTCCTTCGCCTCGTTTACCGCGGTGCGTTTGCCGAAGATGGCATCCGCCTCATCGAAAAACAGGATCACATTTGTGTTCTGCGCATAAGCAAAGATCTCCTCCAGCCGCTTTTCCGTCTCTCCGATATATTTGTCCACGACCTGGGAGAGATCGATCCGGTAAAGCGGAATGCGCAGCGTCGTGGAAAGCACATTGGCCGTCATGGTCTTGCCCGTACCGGGAGGGCCCACAAAAAGGGCGGTAAAGTTCCTGCCATAGGGAAGCTTTTCCCGCATGCCCCAGACATCATAGACCAGATAGGAATTTCTCACCCCGTCGATCAGCTCGATGATCGGGCGCTTCTGCCTCTCGCACAGCTTTAAGTCATCGATCGTAATGGACACATTCACATGCTTCAGGCTCCCCTTCTTCGGCGCGGGGTAGCAGTCCATCACGGCATTGGTGAGATACGCGCCCTTCTTTTCCTCACTCCAGCTGTTGTCCCAAATGGAGGAGAGGGATAAAAGCACCTTTCTGATCTTTCCGCAGGGAAGCTCGCACAGCCCGCCAAAGCCCTCGGCATCCAGCTGCATGCCGTACTCCGCGGAAATCCCCTTCCAGGCGGCGATCCTTGTATTCTTGTCCGGAAAGGGCACCTCGATCCGCCTGATGGGGAAAATACCCTCCGGAATGAGCTCAGTGCCCGGATCCGTGCAGACCACTACCGGCTCGCTGTGATTGCGGAAACGCCTGACGGCGCTGTAGAGCAGCGCATCCGCTTCCGTTTTATCCGATCGGATTATCCGGTCGAAGATCACCGCGCAGCCGTAAAAATAGGCTTCCCTGCGCAGCAGCCATAAGAAGTGGCCCAGCTTTTTTCTGTCCTTTGCGGCAAGGCTTTCCCAATGGATGATCAGCGTGCCTCTGTCCATGTCATCCGCCGCCAGGGCTACGGCGCTTTTTCTGCCGATGCCTTCCTTGCCGGCCAGCTGCAGCGCATAGAAATCCCTGCAGTCTCTCGCCGCGATATACTCCCGCTTTACCAGGTCTGCCGTATTCGAAAAGCCATAATACCGCTTCCGCTCGTCAGGCGTCGGAAACCAGAGCCTGGCCGCTTCGGACAGCTCAGCGGAAAGCTCGTCATCCCCTGTCAGATAGCTCACGAGCCTCCCGTCCGCCGCCAGCTCCCGGTAAAGGATATTCTGTCTGTCATCAGCCACGGCCAGATAGCGGCAGAGTACCTCATACCCCTCCCGCAGCGCGGGATAGGACCATTTTTCCAGCTCTCCGCATACCTTCAGGGCAAGCATAAGATCAGGGCCTCCCCCGGCAAGCTCTTTGATCGCGCGCTTCACCTGGGGATAGAAAAACACAGCCACAGCAAGGTGCAGGGCAAAGATCAGCGCTTCGTCGGACAAAAGCGCTTCGATCACTTTGATCCTGGCTTCCTCGACATCCGTGTCCTCAATGGCAAAGAGGGCGGATCTCCCGGCACCGTCAAAAATCCCGGTCCTGTATTTGTCCGCCTTCGCGCCAAAATGAGAAAACAGCCGAAGCGAGGCTCTGAAAGCCTTCTGCTCGATTACCTGCATATCGCTTTGATCCCGTCAAAGTCATCGTAAACCATGGACAGGATAAAATTCAGCGCGGGGCCAACCTCGCCCTTTAACTGCGCAAAATCCGGGCTGTTCAGGACGGTGATATAGCGGTGATACACCTGCTTCTGCTCGCTGTACACCCCGTATGCGCCGAGGAGGCAATCCATGTTCAGCGTATTTAACCCCGCCAGCACGCTCTTCTCCTTCTTTTCCGGCACAGTGAGCAGAAAGGTGGTATAGATCTGGAAAAGGATCACATCCCCGACATCCTCTTTTCCCTCTTCATCAATGGGGACAAAGCAGAGCTCCATCAGCGCGTCGCCCTTTTCGTCCTCACCAAGTCCTTCGATGGCGGCCTGCAGAAGATAAAGCCCGTCATCCTCTTTAAATCGGGTCTCATACCCGGCTTCGTTAAACTGCCTGTTGAATTCATCTAACAGCTGCTTCTGCGTATCCGTGATCATGTTGTCCTCCTCTGTTCCGGCGGTTTTTCTGCCGGAATTACTGCTTTCCAGATGCGATCTGCCTGGCTTCTGTTATGCGGTCATGCGCCTGCGTCTGTCCGCATTTCTGCGCTTCACCGAGGTGCCCGCGCCCTGGAGCGCGTCAAACTTCCTTTCCGTGGTGCCGCCGGCCTCTGCCACCATGCGCTCCGCGTCGATGTCGCCCGTGGTGCCATCCTTTGTCCTCTCGTGCATCAGATGGGACAGCTCCCATTTATCCGCTGTCACCGCATCCGCGCTGGTTCCCACCCCCAGGCCATCCCGCACGGCGCGCCGCATCTCCGGGGCATGCATCTTGTATTTCGCCTTCAGCGCGTAATAGCCTTCCTTTCCGCCGAGCATATCCTTGATCCCTGCCTTTACCCCGGCGCGGGTCTTGGAGGACAGGGCGAGCATCTTTACGCCGGAGGTCACCTCACCAAGGAAACTGGCGCCTCCGGCAACAGCGGCCATGCCCGTTATCTTTCCGGCGCCTTCGACGGTTTTTAACACATTGAGGGCCACATCAAAGCCGGCCTCCATCTTCTTTAACGCGGCATTGTCCTTCGCATATTTGGACATCCGCTTAATGAGCTGGTCCTTGGATGTGGAATTGATGGCCTCCATCATCCTCTCCCGCTTTTTGTATTTATCCACCCTGCCGGCTTCCGAACCGATCTTGCCCAGACTCTTAAACGCTTCCTTCTCCTGCTCTCCGGGGAGGAGCGAGGCACCGATGTCGATCGCCATATTGGCCAGATCCACCTCCCACGCGTAGGGTTTTTCCTCGACAGTCCAGTCCTTCGCATTGACCTGCTCGCCGGAGGCGGTCGTCACTTCTTCGGCCGGGGATTCTTTCCCCTCCATTTCGGACAGGGCCGCTTCGATCTCTTCCCTTCTTGAGATATTCTCCCGGACAGAGGAAAGCTTCCCCTTCAGCTCTTCCGTCAGGGCCAGGTATCTGGTGCGGTAATCATCGTCAGGCACCTCCTCGCCCCGTTCTCTCTTTTTCCGTTCCTCCTCGGAGATCGTCCGCATCCGGTCCTCGAAGGTGAAGGAGTCGTAATCATCCTTTACCTGATCGATGGCGCCCGCGACCTTCTTGACCACCCCGCCGATCTTTTCCTTCACCTTTCCGACGACGCTTTTTACCTCCTTGATGGCCAGTCCCACGAATTCACCGAGCTGGCTCTCCGCGACCTTTTGCGCGAGCGCCTTGACGCCGGTCTTGATCCCGCTCCATATTCCCTTGAAGAACTTGCCTGTTCTGTAGCTTAAGCTGTTCGAGTTTTTCTTCGCCTCTTCGATCGCAGCCTTTGCCTTTGCCTCAAGCTCCTTCTTCTCTCTTTTTATCCGTTCCTTCTCTTCTTTCCTGTGGCGTTTTTCATCCTGGTCCAGCAGCCACTTCTTTTTCTTTTCGAGCTTTGCCTCCTCCTTCAGCTTCGCCTTCCGCTCTCTTTCCGGGCGGCTCTTCTCCCTCGCCTCGACCACCTTGTCGATCAAGGAGACCATCGGCGCGAAGGGGGTGTATTTCAATGCCTTCTTCGCGGCCTTTCCGCCGCTCTGAAACGCTTTGGGGAGCTTTTTCTTAAAGAAATTGCCGATGCTCTTCTTCGCTTTTTTCAGGCCGAAGATCGCGGAGAAAAGCCATTTTTTCGGTTTGCTTAAGGCTTTCTTCGCCCCGGTCTCCATCTCCGCGTTCAGTGCGCCGCCGGACTCTTCTTCCGGTTCCTTTTTGGTCGGATCGGCGGGATCCTGCTGCATGGCATCGTCCATGTCCTCGTTGGAGAAGCGGTTGGCCCCCGTGTTCAGTTCAAACACATCCGATGGCTTTTTCGCTGATTCCGCCTCCGCCGCCTTCTCTTCTTCCGTGGTCTGTGTGCCGGAGGGGTTCTTCGCCTCACTGTCCGCAAGCTCCGTATTGAGATCCACGGAGACATTTCCCTCGGACGAGATGAGGTTATCGCCGCTGATCTTCATCTCCGGCGCTTCCTCCTCATGGGGTTTGTCCTCCGTCTCTGTCTCCTGCTCTGTTTCCGCTTTTTCCTCGGTATCGGCGTCAGTCTCCTCATCCGGATCGGCGCCTTCCTTCCGGATCATGTTGTCCAGATCTGCAGAGAGCTCGTCCTGATCCTTTTCTATTTCTTCGGTGTTTAACTTGAGTTCTTTGTTGGCTGCATCCAAACCCGGCATAACCATTCCTCCTCTGAAAAGACCGTTCTGCTCCGGTTTACAGGTTTTCCTTTCGCTCCGATCGCTTATCCTTCATTACAGATATACGCATTATACCTTATTTCTTCCATAAAAAAAATATGCGCCATACCGCTTTCTTGACGCGAAAAGACCATGATGGTATATTTTGGGGCGTTCTTACAACAATTGTTCAGGGAAGGGAGGAGGTTTGAAAGAAACGCCCGAAAGCATTTCCTTCAAACCCAAATCGGTGCCGAGCCCCGATTTGAACGGCGAAGAATTGCTTCGCTTCGCCGGCCTCGCATCAAATGCTCGGCGTGGAGGTAAAGATGAAAAACACAAAGAAAGTTTTACTGGCGGCACAGGTGGCGGCTCTGCTCATGGCAGGCTGCGGCAACGGGGCAGCGGCGCCCGCCGCCGGAGGAGACACCGCGCAGACGGCTCCTGCTGCCCAGACAGCGGAAGAGACGGCGCAGACAGAAGCTGAGCCCGCGGCAGAGGCGCCTGCTGAGGATGCAGGGGCTGCAGCGGCGGAGGGCACGGAGGAAGCTTCCGCGGAAAGCGCCGGGGGAAGCGCGGGATCCGCTTATGAAGATCCGAATGCGCTGCCCGCTTATGCCTATCAGGGAACCGAGGAGTTTATGGATGTGATCAGTGATTATCTGGCGTCCGATGCGAAGGCAAACGGCGGGAGCGATGAGGCCAATGTATACATCCCCTATGGCAGCATCGTGATGGTGGACAAGAGCAATCCGGAGGATATCCTCGCCTACGGCACCTTCGGCAGCGACGGCTATCAGCTGCTGAATACCACGCTCGTCTCTGTGACCGGCTCCAGAGGCTCCGGCGTATTTCATCTGAAGAAAAATGAGGACGGCACCGCGACGATCACCAAGGCCGAGCTACCGGAGACAGAGGAGGATTCCATCGGGTTATTTGAGGCGGTGGCCGGGCTGTATGACCAGGTGATCCAGGAGAATGATAAGATCGACGCGCTGCGGGAGCAGGCCATCGCGGATTATGTAAATGCCAATGGGCTGAACATCACGCAGTGGCAGGATTACGGCCATGCGCCGAAGGCCGTCCTGAATGCGCCCCCCACGGCGGATGCGGATCAGCTCTACACGGCGGAAAGCCCCCTTGGGTATAAGCTGACCTATGATCTCAGAGAGTATTCCCTGTCCCGTACCTCCGGTGAGGATATGTACGGCAAGATCGAGCCCGAGGATGTCTGGACGGGAACGCTGATGGTCGTGAACAAATGGCCCGGCTATACCGCGGACGACGCCATCGCAGAAGTCCTTTCCTTCACGGGCGCTGCTGATCTGAAATCAGACGACGCAGCGATCGGAAACGGGATCGCCTGCAAGCGGGCAGCATACGATGAGAAGCTGGACGACGGGCGGATCTTCCGGTATGTCTGCTACGCCGTTCCCGCAGGGAATGACATCATCACCGTGCTGATCGAGACCACGGTGGAAAAGGGCGTGTCGGAGCTTTCCGCGGAAGAGCTGGAGAAGACCTTTGAGGGCATGCTTTCCAGCTTTACGCTGCTTTAAGGAGAGGAGGAGGAAAAAATTTATGTCCACAAGAATCGGCATCATCGGCTATGGAAACCTGGGGAAGGGCGTGGAGCTGGCCATCCGGGAAGCGCCGGATATGGAGCTTTGCGCGGTGTTTACCAGAAGGGACCCTGCGGGGATCACGCTTCAGACAGAAGGCGTTCCGGTGCTTAAGGCAGACAGCATTGAGGAATGGAAGGGGAAGATCGATGTGATGATCATCTGCGGCGGCAGCGCCACGGATCTCCCGGTGCAGACCCCGAAGTACGCAAAAATGTTTAATGTGGTGGACAGCTTTGATACCCACGCCCGGATCCCGGAGCATTTCGCGGCGGTGGATAAGGCCGCGAAGGAGGGGGGAAATACTGCTTTGATCTCCTGCGGCTGGGATCCCGGGATGTTTTCTCTGGCAAGAGTCTATGCCAACGCGGTGCTGCCGGACGGAAAGGATTACACCTTTTGGGGCACCGGCGTCTCCCAGGGCCATTCCGACGCGATCAGGCGGATCAGGGGCGTAAAAAACGCGAGGCAGTATACGATCCCCATCGAAAGCGCGCTGGAGGATGTCCGGGCGGGAAAGCAGCCCGAGCTCTCCACCCGGGAGAAGCACAAAAGGGAATGCTATGTAGTGCTGGAGGAGGGCGCCGATCCTGAAGCGGTCAGAAAAGAGATCGTGGAGATGCCGAATTACTTCGCGGATTATGACACGGTGGTGCACTTCATCAGCGAGGAGGAGCTTGCAAAAAATCACAGCGGCATGGCCCACGGCGGCTTTGTGTTCCGCAGCGGAAAGACCGGCTTAAATAAGGAGCATACGCATATCATCGAGTACAGCTTAAAACTGGATTCCAATCCGGAGTTTACGACAAGCGTGCTCATCGCCTGTGCCAGGGCGGCCTTCCGCCTCTCC